>Ga0210377_10000272_pt1 | contig 48637 bp, 63 predicted proteins | sample PLM4_65_b1redo_FD_155480 | JGI IMG/M metagenome (GOLD analysis project Ga0210377, IMG submission 155480) | Groundwater sediment microbial communities from an aquifer in East River, Colorado, USA - PLM4_65_b1 redo | ecosystem: Environmental > Terrestrial > Soil > Riparian zone | place: USA: East...
ATAAAGAAATGGGTAATTTCCTCGATATCCACGATGGGGAAGAGAATGCTTGGGACAAGCAGAGAGCTCTAGGCCAGTCCCTCATGAAGATGTACCACATGGTAGGATTTGCGAAGGTCGATCCTATCATTGACTATGTAGAGGACTGGCTCGCGGATCACGATGAAGAGAAGGATCTTCTAGCCTTTGAGGATGGCAACGGTGACAAACAAGTCAAAGTCAGAGCCAAGCCTAAGATCGTTATCTTCATTCATCACATCGACGTGGGTACGGTTATTCAAACGAGGCTGGATGCGATCCTTAAAGAAAGTGGTTTCGAGCCTTGCGCGAGACTATTGGGTGGGATAAGTGGGGAGGAGAGTTCTCGTATAGAGCGGGAGTTCCGAGACAATCCTCTATGCCGTGTCCTTGTCGCAAGCACTCTAGCCGCAGGTGAAGGTAAGAACTTCCAGTTCTGCCAAGACGCTATACTTGGCGAACGTCAGTGGAATCCACCTAACGAGGCTCAGGCAGAGGCACGATTTCCGCGGCCGGGGAGTACTGCTAGTAAAGTCATCATTCTCATTCCCGTAGCTCTAGGAAGCTTTGACGAGTATCAGGCTGAGCTCGTTGAGAAGAAGAGGACTTACCTCGATACTGTCAAGGGTAAGTGGTCAGAGTATACGGAGAGTGAGTTCATGAAGGATCTGATCGAGAAGCTCGCGACAGAGGGTCGGGCGAAATGGAGGGTATCGTGATAGTCCTGAAAGTCGTCAATGTCACAGTCCATGAATCACCTCTAGGTGCAGGTCCCATCTGTGGAGTAACCTTCAAGAAGCGTAACGGCCACGAGGTCATTCGTTGGTTCTCCATCAACTACCCATATCCTTTCTTCGACCTACTTCATGCTGCGAGATGTCGTGTACCAAAGAACTATATGGTCAACACGCAGACTCTCATCGGTCGTAGAGTCGGGGCAGTCGTAACGATGAGAGACTACAGAGGCACACGATATGCTTGGGTAGGTCAATTCGAGAGGCTTCCATGAGCTGGCTCCGAGAGCACATCGATACGTTTGTCACTCCACATCTCGTTATCGGTGAGTCTACCTTCATATACACTGGAGGACAACGGCAGATCAAGCCAGAACAGATGGCCGTCATCAAGAACGCTTGGAGATCGGCCAAGAGCGCAGCAAACGGGAAAAAGATCCTCCTCATGGGCCGTGACGTTTGGGTCTTTGAAGTCTTGGCGAGACGCGAGAACTACCCGACTATCTTCGATCCATCCTGCTCTCGCCAGACCTGCCATCATCCGAAATTTGCTGTCTACAATAGTAGAGAGCATATTCTCCTCGATACTGGATTCGTAGGCTCCATTGCTAGAGCCATGCACATAGACTGTATCCTACTTTCTGCAGATCGTATGTCTGATACAGTAGCAAACAAGCAAGTATTTCCAAGGCTTAAGGGGGCACGTTCACTAGCCCTCTTCTTGGAGAACTTGCCGAAGTATTGGACGTCGGCACACCTGGGAGGAGCTTATAGTGACTACTCGGGTAAAGAGGCTCGATTGATTCTTCAGAGCCTCTCCAACTCACATGAGTTTCGAGAAGCTGCGTTGCTGACGCAGGAGGTGTACACGGATTCCTCACCTCGATTTGTATCAACAAGGAATCCGCTTGGAGCTTCGAGATATGCGTAACTAGGTAAGCTGATATGAGACGTATAGTTGTACGTGATGGAAATATAATTGAATGGCTAGGCAGAGCAAGGACTGAGAATCCGGCTCTGTAGCAAGACACCCTGAATGGAGCAGCTGAGGCCAAGCGAAACCACCGAAACTAGATAAATAAATTAAGAAAGGAGAAGGAAAATGGATTAGAAAGACAGAGAACAAACACAGCCAGATTGTAATTATTAGACTGGCTCTCCCTCAGAACTACGCTGAGGTCAAATGGAGAAAGAACAATGGCACGAGGTCCTTGACTGTATCTTGCCGTTGCCGTTCATAGTCTGAACAGGAACTTGGAGGTTTGAAGGTCTTATGGATTCTATCACTCCCGCGCTAGTCCCGACGGTGAAGCTGCCGGAACACAGGGAGCAGGTTGTCATCTTGCAGACGGGTGCGGAAGCACAGTCGTCAAGTCTGCTGCAGGCACGACGCCACCCTTTCCGAAATATCGGGAAGTGAGCTGACAGATTGTATGGTGATAGAATCCATTGGACCTTCAAGGAGACTAACGTGGAGAAAGTAGAGATGTACGCGGTAGTAAACGTCGAGCTATCCGAGGTCTATGATATCCTTGGAGACATCGTAGACTATGGAAGCTCAACCAAGGAACTTTCACAAGCCCAGAAGGACCTTATGAGTTTCGACAATCCCGACTCTCTCAAGATCGTAAAGATCATGGTCGAGGATATCGCGTTCGACTGGCGGGCGGACGTCGAGGCGGCGAAGACGGACGATGCGATGAATCGTATGAAGGAATCTGTGATCAACGACATTAAGTAGGAGAGGACAATGGTCAAGGGAAACAACAGACATCGACGGCTTCGACGACGAGCCCAGCGAGTGCAGCGAGAGATGATGCGTCGCGGTGGTCCAAGACAGGGTCGTGGCTGGGCAGCGAAGCAGGCGGCACGGCGTGCGAATACCCACCGTCGGATCGGTAGTGTGGCTGGATCGATCTATCGATAAGGAGAACGTCATGTCATTGACAGACAAGATTAAGGGTCGTATCCGAAAGATGATTGAGACTGGAGTACATCAGTCTCGAGTCTATTTTAGTGAGAGTGGTATGATAGTCTCCCCCGCTCCCTGTTGGGGAGTCTACAAGCTCAAGCACCACGTTCACAACCTTCCTTTCCACGTAGACTCCAAGGGGCGTATCACTCTATACGAGGGTTAGATGAATTTTCCTACCCACGCTCACGAGTGCCCTGCGTGCGAGAGGAAGTTCTCTTGCTTACGGGATCACTGTCTCTATCTTTACTTCCGTCTCTGTGGAGAGTGTAGAGATAAGCAGAGAGAGGCTAAGGAATAGAGAATGGATCCAGGTCATTGTAAGATCATGTACTCTTGTGGTAAACATGTCGAATCTCAGTGTCGTTGTATGGATAACAATAAACCTGTTATCATCGGAACGACATCGTGTCTAACATGCACGGCGCCGACTGCGAAGGAGCTGCTGGCCTACAGGGCGTCGAAGGAAGGGAATCGTCTCATGGCTGACGGGGAGATTGTCTCCCGCGTCGAGGCGGTGCTGGCGCTCGGGTCGATAGGACCACAGGGACTGTACTCAATGGGATGGAAGGATGCATTGACTGAAGTCCGCCGTATCCTCGACGGAGGGAAGCCATGAAGAAGTTCATTGCCGGTTTCGTCCTTGGCCTCACATTGTCGGCCATCCCCACAATGGCCAGCTGGGACTCGTTCGACTATGAAGCGCTCAAGCAGATCCGCACCAGCATTGCAGTGCTTGTCACGAACCTCGGGAGCATCCGGAAGGATCAGGATCGGATCGCTCTGGCCGAGGAGTGGCAGGCGCGGAGTCTACAGCGCATTGTGTGGGTGCTAGAGCGTCAGTACCCGGCTCCTCCGGAGAAGGCGAAGTGAGCGCCCGCAAGGATAGAGACAAGGCTCGTGGACATGCTCGACAGCTATACGATAAACACGCTCCACAGATCATCTGCCCCAACTGCAAAAAGCTGGGTGCACACTACGCTCCTCCCAGTCTTGGCGAACCTGGATTCTTTACCTGTATGAAGGAGAAGCTATGAGCGAGACGCTGCAGGCCGTTCCACTGTTTAGCGCCGAGGGAATGAGGCGCGTGGCCCAGCGTGAACGCAAGCGGCGGGCTCGGAACGCTCGGCGCAGCCGTAGGAAGCGCGGACACGCAGACTGGAGGGCCAAGTGAGTGAGACGTCGCAGGAAGTGCTGGAGCAGTTCTGCAACGACTTCGAGAATGCCCGCAACTTCGGCTTCAGTAAGGTTGCCAAAGCGATCAGGGCCGTGCTGGCTCAGGTCAAGCAGTGGGAGCGTGAGGAGATCAAGCGGGCGTCCTGCTGTTCGGACAACGAGGAGCGCGCCGACAAGGCCGAGGCCGAGTGCGCCACGCTGCGGGCCGAGTTGGCTGCGTCTCGACACGGTGATACTACTCCTCGCACTCGGTACTTGGAAGCTAAGGTGGAGCGGCTGCGACATAATCTTCGCGCCTATGGAGATGGCAAGATTTGTCGGGCTCATGGAGAATGGCATCCTGATTGTACTGACGCCATGCTCAAGGCCGAGGTGGGGCGGCTAAAGTTCGAGGCCGAGAAGCAGGGTTGCTACGCGTGCCCCGGACTCAGGCACCGCGCCGTGAAGGCCGAGGCAGCGCACGTCGCATGTGAAGAGGCGTTCATCAGGGCCGACAAGCAGATTCGGCAGCTTGGAGCCGATAACTTGAGTTTGCTCTGGGAGAAACAGAGGGCTGAGGCGGCGCTGAAGCAATCCGAGGCTGAGGTGGCCCGCATGATCGCGGTGGTGGGACGCGCGAGTCAGTACCGCAAGCAAGCCGAGGCAACGCTGCTGCGAGTGAACGCGGCGCTGGCTCGAAACATCGACTATCAAGAAAAGGTCCACGCGGTCATCGCCGCCCTGCGCGACACCACGCCAGGTCAATTCCGGGTATAGACTAAAGGATAAGAAATGAAAGGCATCTGTATAGACTGTAACAAAGAAGTAGAGATCAATGATCACGGTCGATGTATCTCATGTGGTTCATCCTCCACTATCCCCAAGTCCAATCCACTTGCTGCATTACATCCTGTTATCGTTGTAGATACTCTTCTACAAGAAGTAAACAAGATCACCGATCTCCTGGCGCATGAACCACCCAGTGTATACTCTCGAGCTGCTATCGACTTCATCTCAGCCCGTATGAGTATTGGATTAGGTCTATCTATAGGCCAACACCTAGAGAACATTCTCTCCATGTGGACTGTAGCATCTGAGATAAGAAATAAGGAGGAGGAGAAGAGTGCGAAGGGTAATTGAGCTTCTTAAGCATTTTGGTCTTCTCCGAGAAGATGAGCATGTTGCTCCACTTCATATCAAGCGAAGTTGCATACTCATATATCAAGTTATTGACCAAGACGGTAAAGCGGTCTTTTGTACGAACGATGAGGGGTCGGCAGAGGAATTCGTGAAGTGGTATAATGAGGAGGAAAGTCATAAACCACCTCAAAACATATCAGACAAATACTATATAGAACCTGGATCTTTTCCAAGAGGAAGGAAAACTAATGGATGTTCTCACTGTGGACATTCCTTAGAGCTTCATCAAGCATCTGGATGTATCTATACAGATTCCGAAGGTCCTTGTAGCTGTAAAGGTTATCATGAAAACACTACTTACCTCCCCTAACTCCCTCAACAATTCCGCATGCATGACATACTACCTCTACGACAAGCTCGTCGAGGCTGCCCCTGAGCGGAAGAAGGACTACCTTGATAAAGGCGATCTTATCCACACGATGCTCGAAGCCTATTATAAGATGAAGATGCTGTCGGTGGAGACAAGACCTCCCCATGCTATCATGATCGAGCATGCTATTGACCTCGGACGCGAGAAGGTTATTGGCATGGATCTCGAGATCGAAGTATCCGAAGACGAAGTAATCCCTACCTTTAGAGAATACTGTGAATACTGGGAAGGAAAGCCTGATCCAGAGCGGCCAGTAGCAGTGGAGCAGCCTCTAGTCCTTGAACTCTACAAGAGAGAAGACTCCGACGAAGAGGAGGGTCTTATTATCCTTATCGAGATGATACCCGATATCATCTTTGAGAACAATCAAGGATATCGTACCTGGACAGATCATAAGACACGATCTCGTAACCAGGAGGCTATTCCTCTATCCAATCAGTTCCTAGCCTATGCTTGGGCTTCAGGCACTCGTCGAGCCATGCGTAACAACATCGGCTTCCAGAAAACCCTCCCCTCAGATAAGAAGTTTACGAGAGACTTCTTCCCCTATCCTCAAGGTGTCATCGACTGGTGGCTTGGCTGGAGTGCGTATCGGGCCCAGTTCGTAGATGCCTGTATCAAGGCGGAGAACTTTCCTCCCGACTTTACGAAGTGTGGGAACTATGGAGGTTGTACCTTTACGGACGTATGTATGCAGAGCCCAGATAATCGCGAGAGGTTCCTCAACGAGAACTTCATCAAGCGTCGTCGTATCCGCTCGATCTATGATAGGAGATAGATGATGAGAGACCTAGACGATTTGGTATTCGAGCGGGCTCTTGCAGAGCTTCCACAAATCATGGATGCTCAAGAACGACAGATAGCAGTCGAGAAGTACATCAACGATATGACAAACCTTGAACTAATCAAGTTTGTTGCTCGTTCGATTGATCTTAGATAGAGAAATGAGGGAGCGTCAGGTTTTTATACTCACGATAATGGCTGTAGATCCTACAGCTTTTTGCGTAATTCCTGCTGTAATGGGTAAACCGTGGGAAGCAACCTTCTTGATGCTCATAGCACTTTGTATCCTTTCTCTAGCTCATGTCATAGTTCGTGGAGGCAATGATGATAAGAGTTAACCTTTTAAGACCCTCCTTTCCTAATACGGATACATGCATCTACTTTCCTATCTGGACTAATAATGGACTCAACTATATCTGGATGGAAGTGACACGAGGAACTCTATCTTTCTATTCCGCTCGTAAGGTCAAGCGCATTATTGCCTTTAAGGAGAACTAGATGTTTGCCGTCATGAGACATCCAGTCGTAATGGAAGATGAGGGGAGGATAGAGTTTATCTCTGCTTTTCCCACTAGAAAAGAAGCAGAAGAGTGGATTGAGAATCAAAAGTTCAAATACTTTAGACCACAGGATTATTTTATCCTTGAGGGGAAGGGAAAAAACTAGATGCCATCTCTTAGCGTAGTCAAACCCGCAGAGCGATTCAAGGCCATGCATGTCGGCCGTTCTGGAGGAGGTAAGACGGTAGGTGCGGCTTCGCTTGCACGACTAGCTCCTCCCGGTGAGAAGATTTATATCTTCGACAATGATGGCAGAATCCGTCCGATCCTCAAGTTCTTCCCCGACCTTGTGGATAAGATTGACTTCGACTCTTATGGTCCTAGTGCATTTGAGAAGCTATGGGATAAGTGTGGATGGCTAAACGATAACCCAGACAGATATTGGGGTGTCGTGATGGATGGTCTAACCATGCTCGCGGATATGACCATCGATTATTCCATCGGTCTCTCTATAGCAAAGGAGAGTAAGTCCGACAAGATGAAGAAGGGCGTGCTTAATATGCCCGAGATTCAAGACTATAAGGCAGAACAGAGAGGTGTATCCGCAGTCTTGGATGAGCTTCGCTCCTTCCCTCGCCACTTTATCCTTACTGCCCATCTCGTTACAGTTCAGTACAAGGTAATGGTGAAGGTGGGAGGTAAGTCAGTTCAGGAGGATCGAGTCGAGCGAAGCGTAGTCACTCAGGGAAGAAAGGTTGCACCAAAGGTTCCTATCTTCTTCGACGAGATTTACCTCTTCATGCCAGAGGTAGCAGGACTTATCGGCAATCCTCCGGAGTTTAAGGTTTATACCTGCGCCAACGAGTTTTATGAGGAGTGTCGTACTGCTCTTTCAATACCTACAACAATTGACTGGACCATGAAGCCCGGTGATCTGGGTCTCTATGAGCGGATCATGGAAGAGGTTAGGAAGAACTCGCCTGATCAAGCTGATAGACTATTGGAGAAGTAAAATGGGTTCCATAATACGTCAGATATGGGCATGTACAGTTTGTAAGACGAGAAGAATTTGGGGAGCATCGGTCGTAAAAGATAAATTCGATGAACCTTTTCTGCACTGTGAAATCTGTAATAATCATACGAAACACGTCTTTATAGAGCACGAAATAAATAATCCAAAAGAACTCCCGTAAGGAGAGGTCTCTTACGTGTTCTCTCCCTGGAGACTCGGACTACTGAACGCCGACGATCCAAAAGAGAATACGTGCTAACCAACCACGCAAAATGAAAAGGAAGTCAATATGTCAATCAAGATGAGATACTCGGCCGAAGACCTGCTCCGTGGAACGCTCATGGAGGAGGCAGAATGGTATCCTGTGCTCGTCAAGGATATCCGTGAGGATGCGGCCGAGACTGACGGTTCGCAGAACGTCATCGTCGAGCTTGTCATCGAGGATGGCAAGTACAAGGGTGTCCCCGTGTTGCGGTACTTCAACGAGAAGGCGCCCGGCTTCATCAAGGACTTTGCCGCCGCAAATGGCATCGACCTCGAAGCCAAGGGTGGCGTGTTCGAGTTCGAGTCCACGAAGGGCAAGCACATCGACGCGTTCATCGAGCAGCGTAAGGACAACAAGGGCAACATGCAGAACAACGTGTCGCGGTTCCGTAAGCGTCAGCAGATCGTGGCGTAGTTCGTATGGTGGGGCTCTCCACAAGGCGAAGGTTATGGTCAGATGTTGCCAAGCTTGTTGACGCCTAAGAGGGATACTAAAGCCTACCAGCTATAGCCCCCACCACCTTCTAAACAGTTCTCTAGGAGACAAATAGATGTATAAGATGAGCGCTGACGAACCCGTGAAGGAACCAACCGTCGACGATCTCGAGAAGGAAGAGGAAGTCGAGAAGAAGGAAGAGAAGGAAGAGTCGGATGAGGAGGATGATGACGACGACGACGATGACGATGACGACGATTCGGATGATGGGGACGAGAAGGCCCCTGGATAGCTAGCTCTCTGGGTGTAGCCCCGAACCCTGATATCGGGGCGTTTTGAGATGATAAGGTGGATCATCCACTTATCTGGTTAACCCAGAGTCAGATGGATCAAATTGATAAATCCATGCCAGGCTATCTAGATTTTTATCGTGGATCGAGAAAAAATGGAGATGATATGAGCGAGAATGTTATTATCTATCACAAGGATTGCTTTGACGGAGTGACTGGAGCATGGATCGTTAATAAGTATTTGAGGGATAAAGGAGAAAGAGATATTCAACTGACTCCTGCAACCTATGGAGACCTTCCTCCTAATGTAAAGAATAAGAAGGTTGTTATCGTTGACTTCTCCTATCCTCGAACCATTCTGGATAAGATGCTCGCTGATGCTGAATCCCTCATCGTCCTCGATCATCACAAGACAGCAGCCGAGGATCTTAAGTACTTTCCCCATGCTGTCTTCGATATGGATCGGAGCGGCGCGGGTATTGCTTGGGATTGGTTCTTCCTCGGTAAGCCTCGTCCTTGGCTAGTCAACTGTGTCGAGGATCGTGATCTCTGGAAGTTCTCTCTGCCTCTGACCAAAGCTCAGATGGCTTACATCGCTTCCATTCCCATGAACCTAGAATTTTGGGAAGAGCTATCTCAAGAGGGCGCTGAAGACGTTGCAGTCTACGGACGGTCCATCCTCAAGTACATCGAAAACTATGGCCACAAGTCCATCGAGCATGCAAGCATGCATGAACTTGGTGGTTATGCTTTCTGGATCATCAATGTTTCCTATCAGAACTGTTCCGATCACCTCGATCTCATGATGAAGGTGAAAGACTGGCCCCTCTCCGCCTACTTCTTCCTGCGAGGTGATGGTAAGTGGCAGTTCGGCATGAGGTCTCGAGGAGACTTCGACGTTAGCGAGGTCGCTAAGAAGTATGGCGGCGGTGGTCACAAGAACGCGGCAGGATTTGTGGTTGATGAACTACCTTGGATAAAGAAATAATGGATATAGAAGAGACGATGAAGGCTATTCGAGCTAACTGTAAGCGGCTCGGATGGGATGCAAGGGTTCCTTCCTACAATCCTGCTATGTTCTCTGAAAAGATGCTACTCGTTGTTTCAGAGATTAGTGAGGCTCTTGAGGAGTTTCGTAATCATCGTGGTTTGAATGAGGTCTATTTTACTCATGACCCAACTAACAGACTTGCAAAACCGGAGGGCATTCCAATCGAGCTTGCAGATGTGATCATTCGCATCTTCGACTTCTGTGAGGCAAACGATATTGATATCGTCAGCGCGTTAGAAGCTAAGATGAGATTCAATGAACTCCGCCCCTTTAGACATGGAAATAAACTAGCATGAAGGAACTAGAGACAATACATATACCCATCCAGCTTCTTAATTGCGAGGACGTTCCGGTAGATGATTTCATTACGGAACTGTCTGAATCCATCAAGACGAATGGATTGATGAATCCGATTACTGTTCAGGCTCTGAACGGGGTGGAAACCCGATTCGTTGTCAAGGCAGGAAAGAAGAGATTCAAGGCCCTTCAACTCCTTGCAGTCATAAACATTCCATGTCGTGTCGTCTCAGGAGATGAAACTGAGATGAAGTTAGTGACCATCGAGGAGAATTTAAGGAGAACGAATCTTCCCTGGTATGAGATAGCTACACTCGTGGCCGACTGGCATGAGACCCGGCAGGCTCAACATGGAATAAGTCCAGGAATTAAGGGAAAGGCGAAGAGAGAAAATCCTGGATGGTCAATGAGGGATACGGCCGAAGAACTAAAAATGTCCCTCGGCTTTATTTCTGAAGCAGTCATGGTGGCACGAGCAGTAGCGAAAGATCCAACTCTTCGAAAGATTAGCGACCGAGATACAGCTGTACGTCTTGTACGAAGTGCAACGAAGAGAATCGAAGCTGAGGCCTATGCGTCGGCTCCGGTTGAGTTTGCAGTTAATCAAGTCTACAATGGTCCGGCTGCGGAGATCCTTAAGAGGTTCGACCAGCATACTTTTAACGCCTGCATTACCGATCCTCCGTGGCTTAAATATATCGACGCGAAGTTAACTCGTGACGACGAGACATTGCCGGTTTTCAAAGAGTTGTACAGAGTAATGAAAACCGACTCCTTCCTTTATCTCTTCGTCGGCTTTGACGACTTCTACTCCTACCAGCGTCGACTGCCGGAGTACGGTTTCTCTGTGTCGAAGACGCCGCTGATCTGGATTAAGAAGGAGCTTCGTCTAAGAGAAGAATCAAAGGAAGCTTACCTCCATGGTGTAACCTTCTCCAAGGGATCGAGGGCCTGGGAATATTCACGGGACTTCGAGCTGATAGTCCTAGCGGTTAAGGGTTCTCCGGCTCTCGTCGAATCAGTGACTCAGAGCTCGATCAAGGCCTTCGCTCCGGTTCCTCCAGTTAAACTTGTTCATCCTAACGAGAAGCCCGTAGGCCTGATCGTCAATCTCCTCGAGGATTGCTCCCATGAGGGATCACTCATCATCGATCCGTTCTCTGGCAGTGGTGCCCACCTCGAAGCCTGTGCTCAGACGGGGAGGAGATACATCGGTATCGAGAGGGATCATGAGAGATATATCAGTATCAAGGAAAGGCTGGCGAAGAAATGAAAGCCACACCTGAGCAAATCCAACGAGGCGTTGAGAAGCTGATCGAGGATCTTCCTGATTACAGCTTCGCTGATGATCTCCTTATAGCCGCTGCTCGTCGTGCAGTAGGAACTAATCAGTGGATCGACGATATCGATGGAAGAGAGGATTATAAGCGGGATATCTATAGAGCTCTAAAGGTTCTAGGAGGAGTCAAGATTCAAGAGGATAAGTTGACAAGAGAGGATCTAGCGGATCTGAACGATGCCTTGGAATGGCTTAACTCAGTTCCTAGACATCCAGATATCGAGAAAGCTATACAAAAAATAAAGAAAGCGATGAAGTCGTGACAGCTTCCTGGGCAGGGAAGATGGAGGACCCGAGACAAGCCTGGGGAGGACATTGTATCTGGTGTGGAACTGAAGGATACGATAAGAACCGTCTAGAGTTCTGCCATCTTCCTGGTAAACCAACTAACATGAGTGGATCAAGTCGAGGACTATCTCGAAGATACTATGATGTTAAGCGTAATCCATCCAACTATGTACTCTTGTGTATGAATCATCACATCGAGTTAGATAAGAGGGGAGGAGGAAAGAAATGAGCGGAGCTAAATACGTCCCGGGCTATGGCTCCTCCTCTGCTCAGCTTATCGTCTGTGGCGAGGCTCCGGGTAAGCATGAAGAGGAGGAGGGTAAACCTTTCGTAGGTCCTACTGGTCAAGAAACGAGGTCTATGCTACGTACTGCAGGTATAGCTCCCGAATCTTGTTTCTACATGAATGTATTTCCATATAGGCCACCTGGCAATGACATTAAACTTGCAGCCCAAACAGGACATACGATCGAAGAGTGTATCCCCGATATGTGGGAGACAATCAAGGCCATCAAGGCAGCTGGAGGAGGAAAATGTATCCTCGCCCTTGGAGCCCTTGCTCTTAACGCGCTCACAGGTGAGACTGGTATCAAAAAGTGGCGTGGTTCTATTCTTCCAAGTCTATACGCTAACGCGAAGATAGTTCCATCGATCCATCCAGCAAACCTCTTTGAGAGAAGAGGAGCAAAAGGACTCTTCCCCTACTCTGCTAAAGTCTATATGCAATTAGACTTCAAACGAGCAGTGGAGGAAAGTATGTCCGAGGAGTTAGAACTTCCCCGTCCCTTTCTTCATACAGCTAAACGACATATAGAACTCTATGACTTTATAGAGAGGAAGGTAGAGAAGCAGGGCAAGTTTATAATGTCTACCGACATCGAGGCGTTGAGGTGTATACCGATGATGTGTGGACTTGCCTTTGATAAACATGAAGGGCTTTCTTTTCCCCTTATCAATCTCACTCAACTTGATCCCAACTTTTACGTCCCCGACTATGAGATTGCGAAAATGTGGCGGCTCCTAGATAAGCTCTTTAGAGATCCTCGTATAAAGATTCTTGGTCAGAACTTCAAGTATGACCAAGAGAAACTAGAGCCTATCGGATTCCGTTTCCCTAACGGTATCTACGCCGATAACTCTCTCCTCGGTAAGCTTGTAAATCCTGAATTTCCGGCATCCCAAGAATTCATGACCTCGATATATACTCGTCAGCCTTATTACAAGGACGAGTATCGAGAATATAATCCAAAGAAAGATCCACTTAAGAGGGTTTTCGATTACAACGGTCTCGACGTTGTAACGGCTTCATGGATCTTTGACGAGCTAATCTCAGAGGCTAGAGAGATAGGGCTTGAGGACTTCTTCTTCAACTTCATGATGCCTCTCCATCCCATCTATAAGGAGATGGAAGAGTTAGGCATGGAGGTTGACTTCGAGGTACGAGATAAACTGTTCGCCAAGTATACTGAACAACAGTTAAGGTTAGAAGATGAACTCTTTGAGCTCGTAGGTCACCCTGTCAATGTCAACTCCACTAAGCAGGTACCATTCCTCCTCTATGAAACACTAAAACTTCCCCGACGTAAAGATGCAGCAGAGGATACCCTTGTACAATTACTGGCAAACAGAATCAAAGATGACCGGAGAAAAAAGATTGTTAACCTCATCATCGACATCCGACGCATCAGGAACGCGAAAACGAAAATCGCGTTCCGTCCGGATTATGACGGTCGTATGCGAACCAACTTCCGCATTGCAGGAACGGAAGCTGGTCGCACATCTACATCGATTCTTAAGCGGCCAGTTCGATTGCATCAAATGGGTCTCAGTGGGCACTCCATCACGAAACATGGAGAATTCGGTGGTGATATACGTACCATGTTCGTTCCTACGAAACTTAAAGCCACTGGATCAGAGAAGCTCATCTTTATCAACTCGGACCTATCACAAGCTGAGGCCCGCGTTGTTGGACTTCTATCGGAAGATGAGGAGCTTCTATCTTGGTTCGCCCAGAAAATAGATGTTCATGGTCGAACAGCGGGATTCATATTCGGTGGTAAAGAGGAAGACTACTCCAAGACTAAAGAGCATCCTGATCCACCCGAGCGACATATTGGTAAGATAGGAAGGCACGCCTATGGCTATGGAACGTCAGCCAAGAAACTCATGCTCGAAGCTAATACTCAAGCTCGACGATTCCATATTGATATTCAAATTAGTGAATGGAGAGCTAAGCAAATTCTCTCCATCATGGATGAGAAGGCTCCAAAGATATCTCAGGTGTATTGGCCCGCAGTTAGGGCTATCGCTCACGGGAACCGTATCATTCGGACAGCTCACGGACGAATTAGACAATTCCTTAATCGTCTCAACGACGATCTTTACCGAGAGATGTACTCGTATATCCCGCAGGCGGACGTCTCCGATCATCTTAAAGAAGCCATGATACTTAACAAGAAAAAGTTTAAGCATCACATCCGCTATGTCATGGAAGCACATGACGCCTTCACAGCTGAAATACCTGTATCGGCTCAGCAGGATGTGGCTGGATATACGAAGGAGGTAATGGAAAGACCTATTAGCTTCGAACAGTGTACCATTTCTAGGGGAGAACTTATCATCCCTTGCGACATTGAATTTGGAGAGAACTATAAGGACTTTAAGAAATGGAAAGGACCAATTGAGTTGGATCGACGAAGTGATGGAAGCAACGGCGGAGGCGGAAACTCCTAGGTCCTTTATACGATGGGCAGCTTTAACGTCGATATCAGCAGTAGTAGCCGATCGAGTCTATCTCGACAAGTTCTACTACAAGCTATATCCCAACCTCTATGTCATGCTCATCGCCGAGTCGGGACTAAGAAAAGGATTTGCGGCTGCGCTAGCGAAGACACTAGTTACTCTTATAGACAATACGAGAGTAATCTCCGGGAGAAACTCTATTGAAGCAATTATAAAGGATCTATCAACGACAGTCACTAAACCTAAAAGAGCGCCTCTTACCAAAGCGCACGGCTTCATAGTCTCTGGAGAACTATCCACCACTATCATCGATAATCCCATCGCTTTTACAATTCTTACTGATCTTCATGATGGTCACTATCACACAGAGGGATGGAAGAATACGTTGAAATCTTCGGGCGTAGAGAGCTTGAAGGATATCTCAGTCACTTTGTTCGGCGCGGTCAATCCTCCTCTCTTCAAAGCAATGATTACTAAGAAGGATGTGACGGGAGGTTTTATAGCACGTACAGTTATAGTCGAAGAGACGGAACGCGCATGTAAGAACCCCCTAACTCATGCTCCAAAGAAGATGCTTGATATAGGAGAACTTCTCAAACACCTTAAGACTCTCTCCTCAGTCGAAGGTCAATTCCACTTTGCTCCCGGCGCCGATGACTATTTTGATAAGTGGTATGATGAATGGAAACCAGAGAAGATGCAGGATGAGACGGGTACGGCGAATCGTATCCACGATCAGATACTTAAAGTATCAATGAATCTTTCTCTCGCTGAGGGAACTGATCTTCTTATTAAGATATCACATATCGATGCGGCGATGGTACTTCTATCCAAGGCTGTTCAAACCGCTGGAGGAATAGGTAAGGGTCAGGGGCTAACAGACTTCGGACCGAAGATTAAGTTAGTTCTTGATGAGATCTCGAAGGCAGAGGGGCATAAAGTAAAGCGGTCGACGCTATTACGTAAATACTGGTCCGACATTACTGCTCCAGAACTCGATGTTATTATAGTTACGATGGAACAGTCGAAGGCTATAAGTGTCAAGAAAATAGCGGAGGGAAAAGATGAAGTATACTCTGCCACCCCCATACTCCTGGCTGATCTAGCAGTTTTTCAAAGGCCATTTTCATGATCTTGAGAAGTATACGATGGATTCTAGCTAGACTTGGAATAGTAATGGCTATCGGCTTTCATAACACTCGTTGCTATATTCAATTCTACATGAAGAGATGGACGCTGGCGATAGGACTGTGGAGGATTAAGTAAGTGGCCGACCTAAACTGCCCCGCCTGTAGAAAGGAAGTAAAGACTCTACGTGTCCAATATGAGTGTGAGAATGGTCATACTTGGGGAGAGACTATAGATAGAAAAGTAACAGACTCTCCAACTAGTCAGACCTCCTCTACAACCAAAAGAAGAATGATGCCCTTTGGTAAGTATGGACCGAGCAAGGGGGATCATAGAGCTATAGAGGATTTACCACTCGACTATATATCGTGGTGCCTCGAAAATATGGACAATCTTCGAGATGACTTAAGGGAAGAGCTTCAAAATCAGATAGACCTCAAGTCAGGCAAAGGAGTAGTTAGACAAGAAGTAAAGAGAGAAGGAACAAAATTTACGTTTAAGTAAGCAGTTAGAATCTCCTCGTTACCCCTCTAGCTCCCAGTCGGTTTACTCCTTCTCCTCCCATTCCGGTATACCCTCCACCGGAGAATCGAGGGGGCAATCTCCTCATACTTCCAGCAATACCTCCGGGACTGACTGGAGGACGTCGAATAGCCCTTGCGATACTATCTCCCATTTGACCTCCCATTGGAGATCCTCCGCCCATATCCACTTCCTTCCCCAACATATCTCCACCCATCATATCCCCACCCATCATGTCAACCTTAGGTGGAGGCGGTGGAGCACCGAATCTATCTATTCCTTGACCGGGAGTAGGAAGGTTGGAAAAGTCAGGCGACATGCCCTCCTGCATACCTGACATATCCACGTTATTCATCGTACCCCAATCAACGGGTTCAGGCTTCCTCATGCCTCTCGCCATAGGCATTCTTCGATCCCTCATGTCACCACCATCGAATCCAAACATTTTTGCTTCCTTCCTGTTCATACTCTGAACACTATTGATCCAGCTCTTCCCTTAGCCGACGTGCGATTGGATATCCAGCAATCGGAATTTGTTGTGCTCCCCATCTAGTTGTATTTCTTCCGGGAGTCTCTTGCCATTCAACGTCTTCGGGCAATCTATTGACATCCTTGATAAGCGATCCAACCCCCTCAGCAATGTTACCAGCAACGGGACCAGAGAGTGCCTTAGTACCAACTTCTATAGGACTACCACTAGCTCCAAGAATCCTCTCAATTGCCATTTGGAATACACCAATACCACCCCACATAGATACATTCTGAAGTGATCGCTTGAGTGGATGAGTCCACGGAATACGCTTATTACGTAGAATATGATACCACTGAACTTCCTCATCCCAAAGATTTTCGTCTCCGGTAGCTGATCCAATAACCTGATCCATGTCTAAGTCTTCATCGGATACCTTCTGTCGGATAATCTCTCTCAGTCCCTCTCTAATAGGAAAGAGAACTTCCGAGAATCCTGTAATGGCTACGGGAGCGACGGTGAGTAGACGAGCGAGAGGACGTATATTTCCCTGCCGAGCTTGGGTAAAGATATCTCTAACGAATAGAGAATGACGATACATGAATCTCGTATATTGCGTAGCAAGCTTACCAGATGTAGATGACGTCCATCCTGGCAGTTCCATTGCTCCTGAGCGGAAGAGAGCTTTATCCGACAACTCCTTTCCAACCTTCAGAGCGAAGTCTGGATCAATATCGATGGCCTTCTGGAGATCGGCGAGGTTATTAATGTCAAAGCCTAATCCCTTTATATCCTTAAGAGCTCCTTTGCTTCCCCAACCACCTTTCATTGCATCGCCGACCATGAGTTTACCTACTGTATTTGCATGAATTCTGGTCCAGCGATCGATGGTAGGAATACCCCACATAAACTTCTGTAGAGCACGTGAGGGGATACCTTCTCTAGCCCCATAAGCACCAGCTACGAGTTCTTGTGTGATATCTGGTACTAGAGCGCGGCTTCGAATTGCGTCATATATTTCATCGGGAGCATTTTTCACTACCGCTTTAAGAGCACGAAGTGACCTACCAAGTCCGCCATAGAGAGCTGTATTTGTCGCTTGTACTGGCTGATAGAATGCCGCGAATCCTAGGTCGCTCAGAGCTTGAACGTGGCGAGCATGACCAGAGAAGCGTTCAAATCCTCCAGGATGTTCTCGGCCCATGACGCGTCGAATATTCATCTGGAGCCACTCAGCTGTAGCTTTATCCGTCACATGCTTCTTAGCGAAGCTACGTAGAACTTCTAGACGCTTACCAAAGTTTTGGACTTCGGAGATACGTCGATAAGCTGAGAGGAAGTACTCATCCAATACATCGAGATCTCGACGATAGTCAGCACGCTTCGACAGTCGCGCCTTTTCGAGACTTGATTCTCTCATGTTCCAGTTCTTGTCCATATGAAGATTCTGGACAAGATTATCGTCCCATCCTTCAGCAAACTTATGGGGAAAATAAGTCTGACGTTTTCTATCTGCAGCCTTTCTTACTCCTGCTGATATAGCATCACTCCATGTTTGATCTAGCATAGCTCTGTAGTTGATAGCTGCCGATCGAACGTTTACTGGCGTCTTTTCATCGATGACCTTCTTTCCATCGAGTATATCAATAACCATCCTCTGTTCTGGCTTAGCGAGACTCTTCTTAATTCTCCAAGAATCTGCAATGTTCTTCATTGCAGGAGTCTCGGCATCATCAATATACTTAGTAAACTGCTTCTTTAGCCAAGGATGTACTGACTCGAAGTTTTCGATGACAGGCATAACTGCCCTACGCCATCGAGAGAGACCCTCTGCTTCAGGACCCCCCTCTTTCGGCGTTCCCTCCAACATAGCCTTAAGCTTATCTGGAGGTATGCCAGCTTCTTCAGCCAGCTTAATCATCTTTCTTTCTTCTCGTGCCCTATTCCACTCAGCACGAGCGATGGCCCTTTCCTTAGACGTAGTAGTCTTTTCTCCAAACTTCGCCGTCATAAACTCAGCGAAGGTCTGGCCCTTTTTAGGTGGAGGTGCTCCTTCGAGGGCGCCGGTGGGGAGAGGAGGGGTAGGCTTAATTGTTTCAGAACGAGGTTCCTTCAATCCTCCAGCTTCTCTAGCTAGTCCAACTTGTTCTCCAGCTTCTATAGGAGGAGTAGACTCTAGCCCTGCCTCCTTTACGATATCCTCGATGGGGACTTCCCCAGGAATCATTTCTCCCTTAGTACGTTCGATGTAGTTGGCTGTATCCTTGATAGCTTGTTGTTCTTGAGTAAAAGGACCGGCTTTGCCGACCTCTATCCTCATCGCAGGATTTTCAGCATTTGCGTTTACATTACTAATGAGTCTCTCGTGAGCTAGCTTAATTTCGTCTGGAGCTACATTCCTCCAGTCTGGGCCAAAAGTCTGCTCTGCCTTTGCTTCAAAATTATCTAGGTCAATAAGATCCTTTGGAGATAGAGAACCAGCTCCACCCAGCTCCGGCGGGGCTTCAGTATCAATAACATTTTCTGGGGTCGATCTCATTTTCATGAGAGAGCCAGGGGGCTTAGCGTCTTCGGCAATATTCCAGACCCTAGATGTAGGACTCTCAGATGGAGGTTCTTTTATGAGCAATTCAATTTTTGCGAGTTCTTCTGGACTTATAGGAGCCTGCCCTTTATCGAACCTCGTAACGATTTCTGGTTCAATCGTGCCCGCAGTAACTTCCAGAGGACCAGCCCCGCCCGGGTTGCCAGGCATCTGACCCGGCTGAACGGCTGGCTGAACGCCTTGAACGCCTCGCTGAACGGGAACTACCCCCTCGATCGGTGGATTGTCCTCGGGGGGTATCACTGAACGCGGTTGAACGGCACCTAGCGGCCGGCCCAAATCGTCTACATTTTCCTGACTTATCTTTATATCTAATTGTCTTTGAGCTTCGTAGACAGCTGCCTGTTCTTTAGTAACCCAAGTTTTAGTCTCAGGATCAAGAACCATATCAGGAGGAATCATCTTCTGAGGAACTTGACCAACAGTTCCTTCAGGTGTAGGAAAGTCCTCTACTATTCCAAGCTCGTCTGTAGGGACTGCAGGAGTCCCCTCGGCTCCGACACGCTTGATCCCTAGTTCTTCGAAGAGAGCGTCTGCATCTACCTCCTCAGTAGCATCAAAAGTCTCACGTTGAAGCTTAGCCCTTTGAGCTTTATTTACCCACTCATTAGGAAGATAAGTATCCTGCGGCGTAGGCTGTCCATACTTCGCCGCTTCGATCTGGCCAGCGTCAAATACTTCTTTAGGAATATCAACGTAGGATCCTTCCCCTTCGTATGAACCTGCTCTACTCTCATTAGTAGTAAAGTAGTTTCCTTCTCCGCTCCTGTATACGCGGACGTATCCTTCTGGAACTTGAGGTCCTTCAGGGACCATCCTCGATACAGGAGTAGGTATGTCTGTATAACCTAATCCTCTTGCAGTATCCTCTACGTAAGGAGCCACATCCTCTATAGAAGGAAGCACACTAGGATTAAGTTCTTTCGAGACGGAACCTCCAATACCTTTCCACCCATGAGCACCAATTAGAGCTGACATAGCAGCTTCAGCGGCAGCAGGGCCATACTTACCCTCTGTAACATCCTTAATTGCCGCTGCACCCATATCGAGAGAGAAAGCACGACTAATTATCGGAGCAAGTGCCGGCTCTGCTGCGATGATGGCGGCGATAGCTATGTTAGTAGGATCTCCAGCAAATTCTCCGACCACTCGTCCAGCACCAGCCAGAGCAGCCGGACCTTTTCTTGCTTCTATCTGCTGCTGGAATCTCTGCTCACTCTCTTGAGCCTCATCTGGATTGATAGAGGAGACACTAGGAAGTCCTCTCGGACCCTCATGATCCTCTACCGGAAACATCTCCCCTAGATTTGGCTCTGGCATCACGCGCCGAGCAATGGCTTCTGCCCCCTGTCTGATCCCGAAAGGAAGGCTTGATACAAATCCGGCACCAAGTTCTCCGGCCTTTCTTTGAAGTACGTCTCCAGGGTGCTTTTCACTTATAGCGAATTTACCGATATCAGTATCAGCAGCAGTCCTAAGCGCCGGTCCAATATCATCAGCGAAACGTCCAGTAGGAGGCGAGACTTCCATTTCTTTCTTAGCTCTCAAATCCGCGAGCATACTCTCCAGCTCTTCACGGGTCTGAGGGACGTAAGGAAGATCGAAGGAGTTACCTGACAGTTTATCGAACCACGGAAAAGACATTACGGAAGCTCCTGTCTTAGTGGATCATACTCGTCAACATCGTCCTCATTCTCGCTGATTCCGAGATTCTTCTTGGCTCTTGTTTTAGCATCCTCCAAAAAGGCGCGGAAACGGGCAGCATCAGGAGGAGAAAGCTTAAGTCCCGGTCTAGGAACGACTACACTCTTGTTTCTTGGATCTCTAATAAACCACTTTGATGCATCAGGATATTCTGCCATCATCTCTCCAATAGAGTCCATGACAGCCTGACGATAATGAGGAGGAAGAGGCTTTCCATCTGCCTCACCCTTCTTATTTAGAGCTCCGACTCTTGAAGCATAGGCACCTGCTGACGTCTTCCTCGCACCTGCCTCGATAGCTCTGATGCGATTAGCTTCATCTGCTAACTTTTCCAGTTCTTTATTGTGACGACCAGTCTCCTTCCGTCTAGCACCATCCTCCGTCAGAGCGTCCATACGATCTTCATGACGGAGATCCTCCGCTTCTCTCCTCTGTTCAATAGCCGACCGCTGTGCTTCAATTCTACCCTGAGTCCCTTCATAACCCATGACGTCAGCTTCCCTCTTACGTCGGGTCTCTGAGATATCTTGTCCGAACTTACCCACTTCACCTATAGCCTTACCCTCTCCCTCCCAATCTTCCATCGCTCTCCGACGAGGACCTTCAAGAATACCAGAGGTTACACGTCCTCCTGCCTGTGGATCTCCAATACCAGATAGAAAGCCAGCTAGACCAGCTAGAATTTGTCTTCCTGTAGATGGCTCTGTATCCTCTCTATTGGGACGGCGAGCCATCCAGTCCTTATACTGCTGAAAGACATTAGCTGTCTCGGGTGATTCTGTTCCACTGAACTGAGGAGCTTGCACTACATCGGAAGCTTCCTCTTCCTCAGCAAACAAATCAGGAACATCATCCATCTGAGCATCGAGTTCAGCCTGTTGAAGTCGACGTCTTCGCTCCTCCTCAGTCTCGTATCCAGTTGGAGTCATACTGGTGGGTTCATCCATCATACCCCAAACATCGTTTCCCCAGCCACTCATTACTTCCTCCCTGCATAGGCTGCTGCAACGTTTCCAGCAGATGATGCTAGCTGTCCCCAAATAGGATTAGCCTGTTGTGGTGGAGTAGCTGGCCACCTTGTTCCAGCATAACCACCATATGCACTCAGCTCAGGCTGGACATAAGACATCTCTCCGCCTGTCTCACGAGCGAGACCAGTATATCTATCAATCAGACCCAGTCTCATCATGAGGTCACGATCTCTAGAACTCGACCGAGATGCAGCAGCTTGACGATTCATGTCAGCAATACGTTGGGTAATGGAATCGACTTCCTTCTGTCCACCCTGCATCTGACCGAGTTCATCCCTCGCAACTCCAGCACCTTGTTCGCTGCCCCACCGCTTACCCTCACGGACGGAAGATGCAAGGGATGTTTCAGCACCTAGTTGAGCTTCACCCATCGCTCTGGAACGATCCCTCGCCATCTGAGAGCCGGCTTCAGTATAGCCTGGACCATATCCACCTTGTACAGTTCGACCGCGGTTAAGCTCATCTCTCATACCACCATAGAACTCGGGAATGCCAGAGGTGGAGCGAGCGCGGAAGTCTGCCATTTCCTCTGGAGACCATCCACCAGTCTCAGCAAAATTCTTGAAGTTACCCCATCCCCAACCAGCATTCTTCTGCTCAGGAGAACGCCATCCAGTATCAGCAATATCCTTCCACCAGGCTTTGGAAGAGTCAAACTCTCCACCATATCCAGGGGTTCCTCCACCTCCTCCATCTTCTCCTATAGAGTTATAGATACTCTGCAACTCCCCCATACCCCAGTCCTGAGCGGGTTGCCAGATATTGGCGGCTCGATCTCCATATCCCTTGAACCTATCGCCTACGTCTCCATAGGTGCCCTGGGCCCAAGAACCTCTCTCCCTCTCTTTTGCCTCATCCTTCTTTTTAGCCTTATTCCCAGAGATAGCTCCATAAGCCGCAGTAGCAGCCGAGATTGCTGCCGGAATGATAACAGGCCAAGCCATTTTCTTACTCCACAAAAGAGAAAGGTATACGAGGTGTACCGTAAACTTCTCGGTGTAATGTATTACACCTGTCCAAAGTTCGGAGATACCATACTTTTCTGGGAGCAGTATTTGGTATCATCTGATCTACTCTACAAATAGTTGGTCTCTTCTCATAGATGCTACAAGTGTTATCGCTGTTCAAATTCCTACAGACGCCATTTCCATCTACCTCAAGTCCTTCCCGAGAGGCTTTAGGAATGCGTCCTACAGCACGACAACATGCTCCGCATCGAGAGCAAGGAAAAATCACTTAAGCTCTCCAAGAGAGAGATGATTCGAGTCATTGAACTCATTTCCGAAGTTTAGGTCCTTGTGAAGAACATGAGCCATCTCGTCCAAGTCTCTCCAAATCGGGTGAGAGCCAGAGGATACATAGATGCCATTTATGTAAACGATAACGTCAACAGCTAGACCCTTAGGATGGAAGCCCTTAGGATGATGAACTCGATCGATACCATGACGTCGTTCACCTGTTTCATCATCAATGTAGATTCGCTTTGAGTGAACTGTCCATTCATCTATAACAATCTCCACTTTGCCATAGGTCCATAGACGATTATTTACTTGGACCAAAAGTTCGGAGACGAGTCGAGTAAAGAGGATACGAAGATCGCGGAGCGTCACAGTATCACCTTTCCGTTCAGGCTCTGAACAGGAAGCAAATAGCCTCTTTGAGCATTACGTATATCCTGTCTAATCTTTTCAAGCTCTTCACGGGTATACCTAACGTGGGGTAAAAGCTGTCTCATGATCCGATCGAACGAGGCAGATATGATGCCGAGCAGGGGAATAACGAAGGTGATTGCGAACATGCCAGAAGCGGTATAGTCTACAATAACCTTATGATAGGTTATAAGATAGTGGATATCATCATGAAGACCGGCAGATTCATACCTGATTCCAAACATTGAATTGTTTACTTTCTCCACCGTCCATCCACCACCTCCACCGAAAGTGATGACACTGCTCTCAGCAGTCCAAGCAGGAGGAAACACAGTGCTGCCAACAAGGTAATCTACGTCATTATATCTATGTATCCAATTTCTAATTGATACACCACCCGAAATACTACGTCCAAGAGTTGCATACTGGGTTAGAGAGTTGACAACTACTGCATCATTTGGAAGATCCTGATAAGAGTGCAACAGCCGAGAAGGGAAAAGCCAGTCCACATTATCAAAATAGCTAGTACTACCATCATTGGTATTGATGGCATCTACATTATTAAGAGCCCCTTGCAGTGTCCATTGATCGTAAATAACTAGTAATGTAGCAGCAAGGTCAACAGTAGGCATTATGCCCTCGTAAAGTAGACAATGATTCCAAGCTGAGTGGGACTTCCTGCCGCAGAGACAACCATGATCTCCAACTTATCTCCAGCTTGATACGATGTATTCTGAACCGCTCCTCCATCCATTACCGTATCGGCTGACGTAAGACTAAGGCTGGATGCCAAATGGTTTGACGCACCATTCTTTCTAGCGTTTATCGTAGCTCCTGTTCCTCCTACCCTATAGCCCTTTACCGCTGTTACGGTACAGACATAGGGTGCGATCCAAGTGAACAAGTTAATCGCGGCTGTAATTCCATAAGGATTAACGATTACTCCACCATGATTCTCAAGTCCCGCAATCTCAACTATTGCCGCTTGGACGTTTGTAGCTACAATTCCTCCAGAGGGTGTACTAGGAACTTCAGAGGCCACCTGGAGTACATTAATAGCAACTCCATTATTCTCTTTGACTCTAAGCTTATTGGTCCCAGAGTCAAAGTAGAGAATAGCCTTCGCATCCTCTCCAGTTGGAGGAGAAATGCTCGCTAGACCCAACTTATTACTATAGACCCAACTTAGTCCAGTGAGAGTTCCACCAGTAATAGCAACAGCAGCAGCTGCCTGAAATGCCATCGTGCCGAGGGAAGCAACTCCACCCGTTCCACCACCAGCAGTAGCTAAGATAAGATCTACCCAAGCAGATCCATTCCATCGCTGGAACTTATTGGATGCTACGACATACTGAATCATTCCGACAACTTTATTCGTCGCTGCGCTAAAATCCATCTTAGCACAGTCGAGGTCACGATCCTTCATATTTGCTAGGAATGTAGCGTATGCTGTAGTTATAACAGGAGCATTCCAATCAGCCATTGGTTGATCCCTCAATAAGATCGTTGACCTTTTTGGCTAGAGCCTCAGACTTTATAGTCAACTGTTCATTTTCCTTTAAGAGCTGATAAATCTGAACGTCCTTCTCTCCAAGGAGCATCCATAGTTCCTTAACTGAAATTCCTTCCATGATTGCTCCTATGTACTAACTCTAAAACAAGAAAACGTGAGGCCTCCATTAATACCAGAGGTCGCTCCCCAAGCACCACCTTGAATGTTCAGTGCGGCTCCTTGATTATGGAAGGCAAAAATCTCAATATGATCTCCAGCAGCGAGAGTTATCTCGTCAGTTACAACTGTAAACTCTGTAGGAATGAGTGTTGTAGTAATGGCTGGAATAGACATGACCTTTACGATATTAGCAGCTGCAGCAGTTCCCGCACTATTCTTCTCAAGGCGGAAACTACGATAGCCTACCGGAGTTGTCGGTCCTTCAAATCTACAAGATGCTACAAATATGTACTTACCACCAAGTCCAGTAGGAATAGTAAGACGAGATGTTGGTGTACTATGGAAGCCGTAGATATCGTGGTGCTCACTATCAAACGTCATGAGCGTAAGAACGCCAGAATTTACAGCAACGTTTCCGGAATTATATATTGAAGCACCAACTACGACAGCATCGAGTCTAATGGGAATAAGGACTTTATCATCATATAAATCTAGAGCAACTATGCCCGCACCATTATTGTAGATATAGAATAGCAGTCTACCTAGCTCTGCACCTGCCGCAACTGCGCGAGAAATCCCAATAATCTGTCCAAAATTCTTGAGAGCTAAGTTGCTATCACGTCCTTGGAAGCTAATAGTGCCAATATTATCTGCTAATGCGGGAGAGGCACTTAGTTTACGCATAACGAGGAAACTGCCTGAGGCATCTGCGTTACTATTTGCTAAGATTACATTAGGCAGATATGAGGATACCGACGGAATAGTAACGTAATCAGAGTTAATAATCAATGCACCAGCAGATCCCTTAATCGTCTCACACGTAGGATTCTCAACGAGATCAGCAAAGGCCGCTCCATCAAGAGCATACTCCCACTTCTTACCAGTCGGATCCCAACGAATCCAGTATTCGGCCATTAGACTATGCCCCTAGCAATCCAGTAGACTAGTTGATCTACTCTCCGCCCAGCTGAGTCAAAGCAGAGGATTTTGAAGCTAGTTGGATCTGGAACATCTACAAAATCAACAATTACCGTAATGGGAGAAACAGAGTCAGCCGTACACTCGATACCATCGACATCCTTAAAGGTCTTAGTAAAGTTTACTACAGTACCTGTCGTATCTGATGCAAGTACATCTACCCAACCGCTATCAACCTCCCTCTTAACATCTACCTTGATATAGAAGGAAGAGACTGCAATCATAGAATCGTCATTTAGCGCAGAGAATTCCATGATCGAACGTAGATAGCGAAAGGAGGTGATAAAGGCGGAAGGACCATTTAAGGGTCCAGTCCAAGCATCCCCAATATTAAGCTTATAATAAGTCTTAAGCTCTACTGTAACATCTCCAGTTCCAGAAAAGATCTCCTTGACATATAAGTAATTGACAATTACGTTATTTATTACAGCTCCATAGTCATAATCCTCCTCATATGATCCTGTGAGAAGATTCTCCTGTATATATCTCTCATATCCAGCAGTTACCTGTGCTTGTGGACTCGACCAAGGACCTCCAGGTCCATTAAGGAAATGATTTTCGTATGTCTCAACCACGTCCACGCATGCAACCAACTTATTCACTCCATCAATATTAACAATCGCACAATTTGTCTTCGTAGCGGACCAATCAATAAGCCTAGAAAAAAGAAGTGTATAATCTGGGGGTTGACGTACTGATGCTGACGTACTTGCTTTTGGAGAGACATTTCCAACAATATCGACTGCTTCTACTTCATAGATATATGTTCCAGATACCACTTCAAATCTAGAAGCAAATGTTCCTTTAACTTCACCAAGAAGATTTGAATCTCTATACAAGTTATAGTGATCGATGAAGAATGAACTAGTTGGAAGCGTCCAGTAGAGAAGCACATTATTATCGATAACTGATGAAGTCAAAGTCATCAATCCGAGTGGAGGAACTACTATCTGAAAAGCTATAGGATCGATACTATATATGCCAGATACACTTATACTCTTGATAAGATAATCATGAGAACCAGTCGGAAGGGGATTTAATGAAGCGGCTAGAGAGGTTGTATTAAGTATGAAAGTAGCTGAATCCCACGATGATCCTTGTCGAATCTCATACAACGACGCACCAGCTACGCTTGCCCACTCAATTAAAATACTAAAGGGGAGAAGTGTAACATTAATAACGGAAATATTATCCGGTGGAGTAGTATCTCCTATTCCACTCGCAGTAACGGCCTCCTTAATAGGATTTACGGTAACAATCGTATCGTGCAGATCATCCATTAGAGTCTCGATGATCTGCACTAAACGCGGATCTTTCGTTCTATACGTTGCTAGCAAGTTAGCAACCTGATCTCGATGTGAAACTAGCTCTGCCATGCATCTTCCCAGAGTGGAGAACTAGAAAGACGTATCTTTGTTAGATGGAACCAGTGATTAATACTTGATACTCCAAATTCGACTGACGCCCGTTCACTATCAAAGAATCCGGGTTGACGTGTAAGCTCCTTACCTGGAGTTAGCGATAGAGTGAGAGAAGGAAGTGTCACGGATCTAACATCATCTAGACCATAAAGCTTTAGGTATAAGCTTCCTGAACCGATAACCCTAGCCCTAATTGTTTGAAACTGACAGACACCCCCATCTTGATCGGCAGTTATGAATCCAGGTCGATAGTGACTATTAATAACATTATTGTGATCGTTGAAGGAATTTTGATTTCTTACGTAAATTCCTCCTGTTACAGATGATCCATACTTTACCTTTGTTTTCTTCGTAGAAAAGTCGACCTCAACCCAAGTAGTTGCACAGTCTTCAGGAAAGCTCCATACGGACCACTTAACTTTTTCGAATGAAAGTCCTTCACTAAAATCACACACTAACATACAATTTGCTATAGTCGATGAGTCAAGAGCAACGACAACATAAAACTTCTTAAGAACTGGATCTATCGAAATCTGATTTAGATGAAAATATAGGGGATTAACTCTCTTCCATATATCCTCTATTACATATGTTAGTTCGTTACCCTCTCCATATACACCAGTAAAACGAGAAACACCACTTCTTGTACAAATAAGGACAGAGTCAAGACTTTGTCCCTTCGAGTCAAGGACTCCAGCTGAACCGTGTACAGTAGTTCCGTATCCATCTTCAATAGAAGTAACTTCCCAAGTAGATGGGGAGGCTCCATTATCTTGAGTGACTAATGTTCGATAATCCTTAAGACCGAAGAGTAGTTTACGAAAGGAGAATATGAAACGAAGTGGTCCACCAGAATCCCCAGGATTAAAATTAGTAAATCCACTAAGTCCAGAAAATGATTCTGGAAATCCAGGATCAGAGATTCGAGCGGTAGCATCATTAGCTCTTTCTCCTCCTACAACGAGTCTAGTACCAAAGGAGGATATACAACTCCCAGCGGGGATTTCTGCTAGTTGATTCATTAGTCGATCTGCAGAATCAACCAGTGAAGAATCAAAGAAACTAACTCCGTTTAGGACTGTAGTTGTATTATCTCCAATTCTACCATCAGGAAGAAGAAACCATGACTTATCGTTTGGATTACCATCGTAGTTCTTAATAACCTTTGTACAGATGATATGACGAGCAACTACGAAGGAAGAACCGAGTGGAATGCCCGAGATATCTGCTTTCTTAGCACCGGTCGCGACGAAAACTTTGACCTCGGCTCCAGTAAGTCCGAATCTTGTGATATGTCCAGATGCAGTCTCATAGGCCACAGAGAACAAGTGCGTACCAGTCTCGATATATCCCGCTGTAGCTGATTCTGTGACAACCAAAGTATAACCTGATGGCCCAACACCGGCTGCAGAACGTGCGGTCCCGGTACCATCGTAAACGTATACTTTCTCGTTGGATAAGCCCCTGTCACCGTCATGTGGACTAATATATACACGGTCAAACATCGTTTCTGCCGAAAAATCTGACATTGCAGCGATAGCAAGAATAGGAGTCGTCATCGGCGTTGACGAATCCCAAATATTACCTAAATTATCTAGAATAAGAAGGCGGCTCGCCTCATTGCGTTTCTTGAACTCATAAACGCGAACCGCCTTCCCATTCCAATTTCCAGTGGAAGTCAGAGCCAGATCAAATCCTGCCCTAGTCTCAACTCCAAGTTCTGTAAACTCTACGTTCGATTCAGTGATAGCATACTCCGGAGGAACAGTATCATCCCCTCCACGCTCCATGTGGCCTCGAAACTCTCGTATTGTACCAGAACTGAAGTCATCAGACATTTTACGCCGCCGGGAACTTGTCGAAGATAGCAATGAAACTGATTGTATCTCCAGAGACTCCAGCAGGAATAGCCGCTGCAGCCAGCTCTCCCAGAGGAGCATCCTCGGCTGCTGCGTTCGTCTGAGCACGAACAAGCAGCTTGCCAGTTGCCCTATTATATTCGTAGTAGTATCCAGCAATACCCCTTGCATGAAGAACTTGAGGTAGTGCTTCAGGAGACAGAACCGTCTTCGCCCTAAAATTTGCTCCTGTTAATACAAGTCCACCGGCTGCATACGTATCAGCCGCAGCATCGATGGCTAAAGTTCCGTATACAATCACACCATTTCCAGGAAGTGGCATTTCTTCCGTCACTGTGACGGTGATATCAGCAACTGCCATTAGCGTCTCCTTCTATCGTAGCCATATCTCTTTGGACGTACAGGACCATCCTGCATATCCTTCACTTTCGTCGACATTATCCTTGCGAGAAAATAGTCTCCTCTTGCATGAAGTGCTCCTGCACGAACCTTATTACCACGAGTCTCGGCTACGAGTGCAGCAGTTCGATGAGAGAGAAATGACTTAGCGTTTGTTACTGGAATAGCCGTATTCTCGCCTGAAATTGAGGCTAGCTCTTTTTGGTAATGAATCTTAATCTCTCTATTTGCCGTAGATCCCCTAAACTTGATGATATTCTCTTCCCAATACCAGACTTCCAGTATCTCAATCTTTGGATCGGCCGGATCAACTGCGGCCTCTTGCATCTCGACCCAATCCTCATCAATCTCTCCTGGAGCTCTCTCCCAAAGCTTAAGTGGAAAAAGAAGATCGGTGGGTGGGCTCGTCAGCTCAATGACGTTAGCATTTACTGCAATAGCCGTTGATGTTTTCTCCTCCACATCTACTATACCATTAGCAACAAGTTCTTCCTGAAGTTCATCCCAAGCAATAGTGAGAAACGGAAGTTGCAGGGTATAAGTAAATGTGATCTTATTCGGATCAGACAGCAACGCTGCTGATCTATCCATTATATTTCCTGCAAGTAACGTCATTCTCTACTCCTACTTGGCGTTCATGGGCTGAACAGGGTTTCCAGCGAATTGGAACTTCTTGTATTCCTCAGGTTGAAGAACTACGTGACAAGCGAAACAAACAATTGCAGACTTTGAAATGAGCGTCGTACAAACAGGACAACGTATGATCGTATCTGGGGAATCGTCAAGCCAGTCCCTCTTCAGCCCGAGTTCCCGGCATGCTATACGATCCAAGTCCCCAATTTGGGCGATGATGTGTGAAGTCTGCCATACGTCATCGGCCAATCGAACTAGACGCTTCCACCACTCCTTTTGCACATTTGCAGCATTACTAACTTTATCGGGAAACTTTTGCTTAATCTGATCTTCTACAAAAGCTTCTGGAACCCAAAACATTCCAGGACCAGCTTCCTGATCCTGTCCAGGTTGACTGATGACATAATCTTCTACAACTGACTTTGCAATCTTATCACCTGATACAACCATCAATTCCGATCCACGATCGTGATCTAGATATACTCCTCTTTGACCATCTGATACAACCAAAATCCCAAGTCCACCATTCTTAGCTGCAGGAATAGTATACTCTCCAGGAAACATACCAGGCTTATGCTCTGGTCCCACTCTATACGGCAATAGACTGACCACTGTTGCTCTCATTTGAGTCCTTTCCTCTGTTAAACAAGTGAGGTGATCCATCCGACTTATAGATCACACCTGGATTAACAACGCCCGACTTACTACGAATTGCTGAAGCTATTTCTCCACCAAAAGCCTCATCCATACACCCATAGAAGAATTCTACCTCCTGGTCAAACTCACCCTTCTCCATATCATTTATGTCACGCTCTTTTTCTGCATCAGTCTTCCATGTCTTACGGAGAAGAAGCTTCGTCATGAAGAATTGGATAGCTCGAAGAGTAGGTCTAAGATATCCTCCCTTTTCATCATAGAAGACATAGAGAGGCTCATAGTGTCCTGATACATCGAGGGCAAGTTCAGGATTATGGGAATAGTCAAGCTTCTCAAGAATCCATTTATCATTCCACTCAGGATGAAAGGCATACTTCGGCTGCTCTCGAATGCCATACCACTCTCGGAGAAAGATGGGACCAAAGAACTCGCAGAAGGTTCCCTTACGTTTCTCTAGCTCTCCCACCGACCAAATAACACGATAGTAGGAACGACCAAGCAGATCATGGCCGTATACATCCTCAAGCCACGTATTGATTGATTTTATGTCTTTAGGAAGTGCCATAATCTAACTCTTAAGAAGGGGAGGATGAGGATTTCTCCCCACCCTCCCCAACTAAACTAATAACCAGCTGGAACAGCCAGACCATACACATACGAACACAGAGGCGGATTGTTCGTATATGCATTCGTCCCGATCACGTAGTAGAAGACCAGAGAAGTCTTCGGCGAACCGTCTGTCGTCGATCGGATATCGAAGAGCGTCTCCGAACCCTTCTTATACAGACCCGGCTGCTTGAAGACGACCTTCTTCCAGACTCCCTTAACCGTAAAGTCCATTCTCGTCTTGTCCCACGAGAAGGACTTCTTGATCGGAATTCCGCCGATCTGATCAACGTTGAAGAATAGATTGAGACCTTCCTCACGAGCCGACTTCTGAATCGTGGTCAATCCCCAACCAAGATTCTCGATCGCCTGCACCTGGCACGGATGCATCCAGGCGACCTGATTCTTCATGTTGTCCATTCCGACACGATCGCCGATGATGTTGATTGCCCGACGGATGTAACTCAACGCGATCGAGCCACTATTCGCGTTGATTCCATTCGCACGGACCTGCGGATAGACTGCCCGATCGAGACCAAGCCACGTACCGGAGGATGCATTGCTATGATGATACGGCACTCCGAGCAGTGAAATCACGGATGCACCCGTCACGTTCCCCAGACCACCAACAACGACCTTGTCACCAGCGATCAAACCAGCCTGAGTCGGAGTCTTGATCTGCTTCGCCACCACGTCGTGGTAGGAAATGACCTTGTCCGTTCCAGCCGTGCGGTTCGTGGCCAGAGTCGAATCGAAGTACGCAACTTCCTGTGAGTACCGCAGAAGCTTCGCCCCGTAACCGTCAGTCGCCAACGTCACGGTATCGAAACCACCTGCATTGGAAACGGCAGAGACGGTACCCAGAATGCCACGCCCATCTGACATGAGCAGGCAATCCACGTACCGACGGAACTCTGCGATGGCCGATGCGCTCAAACGGCGCACCGTATTGACGACGGCCTTGCGTCCACTCTCCGTCGCCCACTCAGCCTTACGGGTATACTGCGTACCCATACGAAGGTGCTGGCTATTCACCACCGCCTTATCGTACTTTGCAGCAGAGCCCAGACCAAGTGCGCCACCGTCAGGGTCGTAATGCCCAAAGTTGCCTCCGGGCCACATCTCCAACGGCACGCGAGCATCACGGTTCGAGATCTCAACGTCTTCGACCGTATCGATCCACTGATAGAAAGGACCTTCTCGCTCAAACAGAACGGGAACAATCTTATCGACGTGTTCCAATTCCGTTGCAGCAACGTCTACCTCACTTTGAGCCATTGTCGTTTATCTCCTCACCTTTTCTCGCGAGGCTTCGCTCTCCCTGAAAGAATATCCATATCGGACGATCGACTAAAGTCGATATCACTCGCCTTTAGACTTCTCTCTCGTCCTCCAGCTGCACTTCCTTCCCCAACAGCTCGCCTCACGGGCGGTCGCTCTTCACCTTCACTCCGGTCTACTTTTCCTAATGCAGCCATCAAAAGGCGTCTACGAATGGGACCAATGAGTTGATTAGCACGACCAATAAAGGTTCCAACCATCCTGGTACGATACTCACTGGAAAGTCCCGACCTACGAGCTCTGTCGAAGGTCCTTTGCATGACAAGATTAAAACGTGGATCCTCATTCATCAGTTCCTGAACTTCTTTCATGGTTTTCTCAACCACGGAATTCTTCAGGAAAGGTGACAAGACTTTATTTGGATCGAGTCCCTTTTCGATCCGCTTACGCAGAAGACGTTCGGATGTTCCCTTAACACTTCCTACAAAAGCATTCGTATCTCTCTGTTCGAGTACTCTTTCTTTTTCGATTAGTCTACGTTCTCTTTCCTCCAGCTCAGGACTTCTCTTATCTGGAGCAGTCTCGAACTCGGGGATTTGGCCTTTATGAGAGGGCCAAATGAGAGATGCAATATGTTTTGCAGAGTGTACAAGGTTCTTATCGTTTCTGGCAATACCCGTCTCAGCGACTCTTCGCAAAACGTCAGCAATGACCGGAGATGTAACCGCAGTATAGGCTTTCTCGTCCTGTTGTTGAAGAGCTGGAAGGAAGCCAGATACGAAGCGCGCGTATCCATCAGCATTCGTATCCTTAATTGCTTTGAGAACCTTCTCGTTGTTTCCAGCAAGGATTTCATGCTCAAATTCTCGGAAATCCTCATTCAATTGTGCCGACTCAGCCGCTTCTCTAGGAGTACCAAAAACTTGACTAAATGCTCCATCTCGAAGGACAGCAGAGCGAAGTGGCTTAAACTCCTTGAAGAGCTTCGGATACTTCTTCTCAACATCCTTGATAAGTTGAGATTCTCCAGTCGCCTGTAGCTCGGCTTCTTCGTCTCCTTCGTCCTCGAGATCGTCCGCCTCTTCCTCTTTCTCTTCCTTCTCGACCTCTTCTTCCTTCTTTTCATCTCCAATACTCAGGAGATCGTCGACATTAGTATCCTTGACTTCATCTTCTTTACTCTCTCCCCCTTCTCCTCCTTCATCGAGGAGTTTATTCATATCGGAAAGAGCATCTCCGGCATCCGCAGCGAGGTCATCGCTATCTGAGACGTTATTAACAGGCATCTAATTATCCCTTCTCGACGAGAACCTACGACGTAGGTGGCACCAACTCCAAATAGAATACGGTTAGACGAATCCTTCCCGCTCCAGGATTCGCTACTGTACAAGTGACCCGAAGCTTCGCAGCAGCAGCCTGAAAGTAGAAACCAGCAGCAGCACCAACCTTAGTGGTACCGATTGTTAGGTTCGTTGTCGCTGCCAAATAACGAGCAGCCGAGCCAGCATCTCCCAGAGCCCAGTTAGTCGTGACCGTAATCGCAGCTGTGATACGTGCGACGACGCCCAAGATGAATGAGTTAGCAGGCAACAGATTGGCAGCGGTATCCGTCGTTAGACCAACCGTTGATAGCGTAAGATCCTCTGAGATAGATTTAATTCTGGCACGAGCTAGATTCGCGGTGACGGACTCGATAGTATCTGCGAATTGAGTACCCGGTATACCCGTCTGATATGACGCTATCAGAGTAAGGACTTGAGTAGTTCCAGTTTTTGAAACGAGCTTTGCACGAACGAACATCCCTGAAACAGCAGGAAAATCTACTGAATCTCCTTCGAGATTGACGTTAGTGAAGATTGCAACACGTCGCCACGGAGCATGTCCATTCTCCGAGACCTCAATCTCGATCGAAACCGCTGTAGGAGCAGCATCGAAGCTATATGAAATATTCACATAACTCGGAACTGCACTCTGTGCCAACTCTAGCTCTTCTGTTATGGCTCCAACTGCAATCGTGTTCAAAGCACCATTCCAGAGGGTCCGTGATCCTCCAGCTGTTATCTGACCCATCTCCATATCCTCCTAACTCTTAAGAGCTGCAAGTACCTTCATGACATTCACAGAAGGATAATCACAACCGATTTTTGAAGCGTGGTCACTAGCCAACTTGATTACATTGTCCTTCGTCGTTTTTCCATAAGGAGTTACGTCCAACTCCCTACCACACTTTGAACAGAACAGCTTTGCCATGATTCCTCCTTATGAAAATGGATAAAATCTACCGGCACCAGCTTTATAGAGCAGTAATCGCTCGTCATCAGTTAGAGCACGAGACCAAACTCCTACCTCGTCGATACGACCTTCCTTAAAGGCTAGTACTGGATGTCTACCAATCCACAAAGGTTGTGCAACCGTATAACGCGTCGAGCCAGCCAGTGCAGCACTAATTTCTCCACCAGAAATAGTGCTACCATCAATACTAATGCGAACCTTACGATCAGAAGCATCATACCAGGTAATGATATGATGCCATCCAGCTACAAGGCCAGCTCGTATATAGTTGGCAATCACATAAGTTCCAATACCATCACTAACTAGCGTAACATAGTTCGATAAGATGTCACTAGCATTATAAATCGAGACTACGATTGTTGCTAGACTGCTATCCGCAGTAAGTACAAACAGACCTCCAGCTCGATTAGTTGCAGCATCTGCAAAGTATTCCCACAGTGATACCGTAAAAGATCCATCGTTTGGGGTAAGCTGAACGTTATTACGTGAAAGGTATTCATTAGCCGCTCGGACGAAGAGCGCCGCATTGTTGTTCTTTCCAGCGGCAAAGCCTACTGTAGCATTGTCAGATAGATGCTTATCACCGACACTATCATAACGAATCCCACTCTCCTCGTCAAGCTTCCAATAGGAGATGAGTTCATTTAACAGTGTAGATGGTAGTATACTATGACTCGACTTATATCCCTTAATTCGAAGTGGAAGGAGAATTCTCACGTGACTAACCTCGCAGAATGTATCCCTCGGCAACGACATGAACTGAAGGACCAGCAGCTGCAGGCTTAATAATGAGATCTTCACCCTTTGTAAGCTTCAAACCTTCTATAAGTTGGAGAGAAACTTGAGCATTTGCAGCTAGGCTAGCAGCTAAACTAAGAGCCTTAACTGCTCCGCTTACATCCCCAACATAAAGAAGCTGTGCAGCGGGTGTCAATCCAGTCACGACAACTGACGTGACAACAAGTTGTTCCTCAGCAATAGCCGCTTTCAGTGTCTTGGTTGCATCTCCGGCAGCAAGCGTTGCCTGGACACAAAATCTTTGCTCGGATTCAAAGTTTAGCATTACGCTCCCCCCGTCGATTCCACCGCACCCGATTTCTCTGCTTGTCCACCCTTCTTAGGGGGCGCCGTCTGAGCTGCCTGAGCCGCAGCATTAGCCTGCTGTTGCATCATAATCTGTTCAAGGATCATCATGTGCATCTGTAGATGCTCCATGACCATAGCCCAACCTTGGGGATTAATTTCCTTGGTCTTTCGTCCATTCTCACTCGATGCCCATGACCTAAGCGTCGTTGCATGAATCTCATGGTTATCAAGATCAGGATCAACTTGAACCATCTGTCCGATAAGGATATTGTTAATCTCCCAAAGTTGGTACTCACGATCATCCTCACCTGGAATCTTGAAGTTATTCATACCGATAAGGATTCTTGTAGCTTCTGACATATTTTCTGGCGTAAACATCCACTCAAAGAGCTGTGGGATGCCAGTCTGGAGCAACTCCATCATGACACCACGCTTCTGCTCGGTAGAAAGTGGGAAGCCTTCATCATTCTCAGGACGGACACGACCAACATTTCCATCATCAATATCAGCGAGCTTGATATACACGTTCGTGAAGCCTTTTCCAGCCTCCTTAACGAACTTAACATCCTCTCCCTGAAATATCATATGGAGACGCATCTCATTCACGGCCTTCTTCATTACTTTCGACCAAGTGAGAGTAAGAAGGAACCACGTGACGGAGAGGCGTTGAAGTGCTGACTGCTTCATCTGTCGGTATTCATCGGCAGTTCTTGAGCTTCCAGAAGGAAGGGGTCCTCCGTGGATACCGGGGAAGTCTCCTGTAACAAATTGACCATATTGTTCAAGAGACTGACGGAATATTTCGATATTATCGGAAAGAGTTGTAGCTTTACCCTCAAAGAAGCCAGCGTCCAGTCCCATTCCGGCAGGACGCTTTGCGGCATAGACATTTCCTGGAGCTTTTGTCGCTTCCGCATACTTCTTAAAGTTAAGAACGCTTGGATCGGCAAAACGATCGGGAATTCCGAACAAGATGTGTTCCAGTGTCAGCTGGACCACATCATTTGTCATATCCTGAATCGGAATCTCAACCTTACCTAGAGGATCTCCGTGGATATGTTCTGCATACGGATCAAAAACTATCGTCCAGTGCTCATCTACATTCTCATTAAAGGCTTCAACGAACTCTCCATCTACGAAGGTAACCTGTACACCCTTCTTAAACTTCGCTCGAAGGGAATCAGCAATGGCTCCCTCAATAAGATTGAAAGTCCATGGACGGAACCAACAACGTTCAAGAGTTTTTTGATCCTGATCGGTTATTCCACCCTCTCCTGCTCGTCTCGCAGTTCTCGCGGTATCTGCTGTGCCCGATTGAGCAGGAGATCCGGAGTTTATATCGAGATGTTGAAAGATTTGCTTCAACTGAGCCCAATGATGCTCAGTTTCAAGAATGAGGTATCCAGCTTGCTCAAGGGATTTTACATTATAAGGTACACGTAGGTGTCTTGGACCATAAACTTCTATCTTCTCACGACCACGAGGAATTTCGTTAATTGTGGCTATTACAGGAATTGGCTCAATAGAAGAACTTTGTATAGCTTCAACCCCACACGTAGGGCAGATGCTGTTCGGGGTCTGAACAGGAAGCTCTTCCGTACATTCTGGACAATAAGCTTCCGACATTTCCTGATCTATCGTCTTATACGTCCTTCTCTCGATCGTACCATACTTTTCTTCGTCATAGACATACGTATTGTAGTACGCGACGAAGGGTTGGTTCCAACGGGTATAGACAGCACGGAGATGGAGGAGTCGGGCTTCATTGTCGTCAGCAATGAACTCAGAAGCGATAGAATACGTCTTTGCTGTAGTAATATCCTGTGGATCTTCTGCATCCTCGGGATAGAATCGAACCTTTGGGGTCTCTGACGAGATTGCTGATGCAATAGATTCTCCATGTGCTCTGTAGACATTAACAATCTTTGATCCGATATAGGTATCTTCAAGCTCTCCAGCAGCACGGATTACTCCAGTGGCAGACCGAAACTCCCTCAAGTCCGGATCATATACGACGTCTTGCAGACCACGCCAATAGTTCTCGTACATCTGCCAAATTGGAACCATCTTTTCACGAATATCGTCATCTGGCTTTGTGATAGTAGTCAAGATGGTTTTAAGGGCAGTCTTTTCCTCATCAGTTAGATTAATCGCCTGACCTATAGCAGTAGTTGCAGTAGGAGGAACTATAGACTGATCTGGAGGAGGAGGCATCATAGCATCCGGAGGAGGCATACCTTCCCCCTCCTCCATCATAGCAGCGTTAATCGAGTCGATACCCATTTAATTCTCTTAGAACGCGTAGGTAAATTGGACAAGACCTTCGAGCTTGAGCCCCGGCTTCTTTTCTAGAAAGCCTCCAACCGACAGATGACCGCCAGCCTTGACGGCCACTCCAGCTCTAACCTCACCGTTAAGATTTACATTGAAGAACATCCCATTCTTGCCACCACTATTAGCGAAGACAGTCTCGAGTGCTTCTTGAAGGCGAGGATCTGAGAACTTACGTACCTCGACTATGCTGGAGAGAGTCGGAGCAAGACCCGTAAGCCCCTGCGCTTGCTTCTCAAGGTTTGGAAGTATCTCATTATAGAGGATACCCCCATCATCGAAGTAATCCTTAGGAGACTCAGCTAGTTTGTCCCCAAAGGACTTCTCTAGACCAAAGATGGAGAAAATTCCGGAAGTCTCCTTCACTAGCCATAGACGTAGAGCTAGAACTGCTCCAACGAACATAGCAGCTCCAAGAGCCTTATAATTTGTTATAGGCCCCGCCTCTAGCATCGTCGATGCCGCACCTACTGCACCACCTAGAGCGACAACTATTGCACCAGTGACATACTTCCGAATAGTAGCTAGCGTTTGACTTTCCATTAACTTACCCCTCTTGAACAGTTCGTGCCATCAGTCGCGCAGACCTCGATCCATCCCGGAGTGCACCGCGCCTGGAAGGGTTGAATCGGATTGACCTCGGGCTCTCCGTTCTCGCATCGGAAGAGAGGGACGGCATTTGCATAGTTTCCAATACCCCATCCCTCGCACGCGCGGCGCTCGTCACACTTGAAGTTATCCTTGCCCTCCTCACAGTCGAGGCGCGCGGGGCAGAACTGACGAGCGAAGCCAACCGCATTGCAGTAGCCGACGACGGGAACTCCGGCCCAGGTGACGGTCTCCCCGTTGGAGAAGAGGGGTGTCACGTCCCACCACTTGTTTCTGAACTGAAGATTCCATTTGCTCACCTTCGGCGTCAGTGGAGCAGAGCATCCGGCGGTGACCGGCGGGGTGGTCGGTGGCGGCTGGCTCGGAGGAGGAGCACCGATCGAGTGGCAGCCCATAAAGCGTCCGCGCCCAGAGCCTGTCCAGCTTCCGTCCTTGAAGTAGCAGGCGTGGTTCTCCTCCGCCAGGCCATCGGACCGCACGCCGAACACGGCCTCAACCCCGCCGATCCAGCAACGCCCGGTAGAGGCATATAGTTCTACCGCGAGCGCCTTGTTGTTTGCAACGCAGTCAGAGCCGAGGCGCCCTAGCTTGGTCGTCGCAGCCAGAACTGCACCACCAAACTGCTCACCGGAACAGGGGACAGCGACAAGATCCGCCTCCCTCATACAGTCTGCAGGCGTCGGCGGAGTTGGGGGAGTTGGCGGGGTAGGCGGTGGCTCCGGCTTCGCGGGACACGATGCTGGATTAAATGTGGCGAACGTGCCGATAACTCCACCATCAGCGTTGTAGATTGCACAGACATATGTTGGCATCTCTCCCGGTCGCTGTTGCCAGCATGCATATGTCTGAGTCTCACACTTTGGATCGGGAATCGTGATAGCACAATCACTGATTAGATACTCACCCTGAGCCCCCTTACAAGCTTCCGTCCAAGGCTCACCAGATGCACACTCTGTATTCACATCGCTAAGCAGCTTGCTACAGTCTGTTGGAGGAGTAGGAGGATTGGCAGGAGGATTGATTGGAGGAATTGATATGCCACATCCAATAACGACAGCACAAATGAGAATAAGGAGATAGTAACGCATTACTTTCCCTTTCTTAATTCTTTATTCTGCTCAATGATATCTTGCCGATATCCTCTTACTTCAAGTGTAAGTTCTTGTAGAGCAGCTAAAACACTAACTTGTTCGGTAGATATTCTTACCTGCTTCGACTTGATCTCAGATATTTCCTCCTTGAGGGAGACATATAGATATCCTGCGCTTAACGTGAAAACAACTATGAGTAAACGAGCCATAGCACATGGAACTTGTATAGAAAGCTCCTTGATAAATCTAGAGAAGAACTGTATCATTCTGCCTTCTTATGTTGTTCACGTAAAATCTGGGTTGCTCGCGTCTTCATCATGCTGAGGGGATGACTTCTTCTCTGTATAGGCTTGAACGTAGATAGATCAACTTCCTCTCCTCCGGACTGAGCACTCACATCGAAAGCTTGATAGAGACGAATCTGTTCTTGCAGAGAAGCAACGACGCTCCGCTCATGAATCAAGTCCTCCTGCAACTGAGTAATCAGACGCTCAGTGGCCGCGGTAGCGAGGGTGACGTCCTGAGATGGTACGGCCCGGTCGTCTCGAAACAACATCCGAAGAATTTTCATCATTTTCTAGTTTTTCCATCTGTAGATAGAAGGTAGTCATATCCCCCGTCTTTTCTAGACGAGCGAGGATCTTTTCCTTCCTACCGACGAGAGAGCCAGCCTGCTTTGACTCCTCAAAGTAGCGGTGCGCCCGCTTGATACCATATCGCTGACCGTCATAGGGATCATCCCCAGGCCATTCCATCACGTCCTCGGGATTTTTTGGATCAGAGACACATGCAACTATAGCATCTATTGCTAGTTTACATGTACTAAAGATTTGATAACGGGGAAGATTGATCTCTGGCGGCTCCGGATCAAAGAGCTTGTGATAATCGCGTGCGACAGCTTCACCCTTGATGCGGTAAAGCTTCGCTTCTATCTCAGGATCATAACCGCTAGGAGGTAAATAACGAGGAGGATGAGCTGTCCATCGGAAATAATCATGCAAGAGCATCTTACCACCGATACGATCGGAGTCCGACTTCTCAACCTCCATGCCAAGCGCTTCAGCTATTTGTACGTCGAGTGTCTTTTCCTCTCCCCTGTTTCCCCAAGCTGATTTATCTAGCGTAGCAGGAGAACGAAGTCCTGCATAGTCTAATGCCATACGAGCTAGATCGGCTCCCCAAACGCTAATCTTCGTCTGTCGGCAGGCATGCTCTCTAACTAGATAGATCCTCTCGTCAGGAGAGATAGCAAAGAACCCCGCCCACATCATGGCATCATATCCCCAGTCAATGACTAGGAAAACAGGCCAGTAATCGGGAATTGTAAAGGGATCACAGACGTGGACTGCGTTTGACGGTTCATCAAAGTTGTGGATCGAACGGAACTCACGGAAGACAGCGCCAGCAATGGCGTCCCAATCTCCATAGAGCTTAGAACGTTTCTCTGCTTCGGGGAGGAGATTGAGGGAGTTGATGTAGGTAGGATCGCGCTCCATGATAAGGGGATTATCAGTTACGCGAGCTTTGATAAAGATTCGCTTTACTAGCGTACCATCAGGCATCAGCTCTGCTATGATCCGACCACCTTCTTTACACGGATCAATAAACCTTTCCTTGACCCATGCGTGGCCGATGCCGAGGGGATTCGAAGCAGCTCTGGCATACGCTGGTAAACCCTCAACAGTTGTACGACAGCGAGAGTGTACAAGATACATCCAACGGAAGCGAGTGAACGCCGTGAGTTCGTCGAAGGCCACGTAGTTATACTGCGCCGTGTCGTGGTCATATGCTTGATCGTCTTTTGCGAGATAAGAGAAGCGAATCTTCGCTCCAGAGGGAAACGTCCAGAAGTGTTCCGTCCCATTATAGACTCCGCCGAAGAGCTTATACCACGTTTGGCTCTCATGTATGAGACTCTCTTCTAACTGAGGAAAAGACTCACGGAAGAGGATACCGTGGAATCGAGGATGTAGATGATACTTCCTAAGGATCGGGTCCATAAGAAGCATGAAGGATTTGCCAGGACCTGCTGCCCCGCCAAAGAATCCTTCTTTAATTGTTACGGGAATAGCTGCGAAGGTCTCTTGCTTCGGAAAGAGCTTAATGTCTACCCTGGGTTGATCTGGCGGGAGGATCTCTACCGAAGGAGAACTCATGTCAATTGTTTCTGATCGGGGCGAGCTGCTACGACGATAACCTCGCCGTACTCCGCCTCCGATCTAACTCTAGGAGGATGAACAAAGACAGCAACGTTAGTTCCAGCCTGCTTCGGCGTTAGCTTATCGACGATGGTTGCGAGGTCTTTCGCTGCTCCAACCGCTGCACGTATAGGTAGAGTACCTAGATTCTGATCGTTGATGACAGAGGCGAACATACCGGCTACGCGTTCTAGAGCTACCTCTCTCAGATCCTTCCTCTGCTTGCCAACTATCTCATCAATCGTATCCTTCATCTCTTCATCGTGACGATTGACTCCTACGTTTCCCTTCTTCGACTGCATGACTGTGCTCTTACTGACGTTGAATGCATCGGCAACAGAGACAATCGTATCATGATGTGCAGCTACACCAATGATCGTCCGAATCGACTGAGGGATATCCTTCGCTCCATGGGTCCTACCGTTCGACTTCTTGATGAAGGTAGGAGAAGAGACTGCGAGATTCCTCGGATCATTAAGAAGTTCTGACGCTCGCTCTGGCGTGATTTCCATATCTATCTAGACTTCTCGAAGAGTGTAGGGATACTCTGATTAACTATCTGTGCTTCGTAATCATAAAAGTCAACAGTCATGGGGACCCGGAGCATCTTCGCTCCTTTCCAATTCTTTACGACGATACGAGGCTTGAATGGGAACGTGAGGAGAGTGACTAAACTCATTAGGAATGATCTTCGTATCATCTATAACTCCCCCAAAAGACTTAACAAAAAGGGACCGCGATCTATATGGAAGGTCTCCGCGATCTAACCTCGGTGTTTCCTCCGAGGCAATCCAGCTGGTGACCAACCCGTATCAAAGTCTACCTCCTCCCCAAGAGTTAGATTCTGAAACGTAATAGACCACGGTCCCCCTCAGATGATACGAACTCCTCGGGAAAAAGTCAAGGCCTAATTGCTGTTCGTAAACCCTGTTCAGCCTGATCCTGTTCACTCTATGAACAGGTTATGTCCTATACCCTAATGTCTATAAGCATGCTTAAATAAAGACTAGTAAATATGGGACCCTTTTAAGCTAGACTCTTTTCTGTGAAAACACGGGAGGTTGAGGATCCCCCCCGGCCGGCACGGATGGGACCCGCCCGGTCAGGCACCCCGTACCGGCGGATTGGATCGCCCGATACGGCGCATTGAAGGGACGGGGCCGGCGCAGAATTTTCGCCAAGTTTATTTTTCGACGCGCAAAATCCGCACGACAAACCCCTCGCCACGGCCTAGCTTGTGGGTAGCTGGCAATGCCGCCAGTGACCGGGCTCGGATAGCTCGGGTTCTTTGAAAGCTTGCCAGACCCGGACCGGATCGGTGGTGAAACCCCACGTCCGCACGGGACTGGCACAGGAAAGAGGACAAGATGGCCGAATTGCATAAGCCGTGGATTCTGCTCGCAGTCGCCGCAGGCCTCGCACGTCTCGAGGATGCCAAGGTGAAGATCAACGATCTTCCGAACAAAGGCGACAAGCACGAGGAACCGTTCAAGTCGGTCGTTTTCGACGTGGACAGCCGTGAAGCGGCCTCGGAGTTGTTCGATCTGGCCGAAGCGGCCAAGGGCACCGTCAAGGTCGAAGTGGACGGCAAGGAGACGGAAGTTCCCGCCGAGAATCCGCTGTCCGTTTTGCTCGGCTACGCCTACGGCCTGAACTGCCGCGCGAAGGTTCGGGCTCAGTATGAGGCGAAGTTCGAGGACCCGGACAAGGCGGTCAAGAAGATCGCCGAGATGCTGGTCAAGTCGGGTCAGTTCAAGTCCCTCGACAAGGCTTTGGCCGCTGCCAAGCTCATGCGCGAGGAGCCCGACGAAACCGAGTAGGCTCGACCACGGCCTGCGGGGGGTTCACGCCCCTCGTAGGCCGTATCGAACCCGCCAGAGTCGTATGACAATCTACCGTATAATGGAGGATGAAGATGCCCAATTGTTTCAATCTCACCCGCATCGGTGAATCTGAACCGACAAAGCTTCAGACCATCGACGATATGATGCGGGCTCACTTCGGCGCTCCCGCCGATCCTGTGAAGTGGTATCTCGGATGGTACAACTCAGTCGGCTTTGCCCTCGCGGTGGGAAAGCGCTTCTCAGAGATCAAAAAGATCTACCGCGACTACGTTGCCGAGTCTCACGAACCCGCCGACGAACAGATGGTCAAGGTGATCGAATGGCTCGAAGAGAATTTCGAGTCGAACGCCTGGGCGGAAATCGGCCGACGCTAGATCCTCCCCGAACGGCCCGAGAGTAGAACCTCCCGAGCCGTTCGTGTCTTTACCCTTCCCCACCTACTCTCCAACGAGCGCGACGGCCTCGTTCCCTCCCGATAATCCAACGAGCTATCTTGTTCATATCCTGAACAGGGTAAACCCGTGCCGACATCTGGGTATATATATATACCCCCCCTAGCCCGCGCGCTATCTAGCCGGGCGTTCGGGCCGGCGGTTATCAAATGTCTACCAGCCTCGACCTCTTCTCTTTCTCCAGACATCCCACTTTCTCTTTCTACCCTTCCTTTTATATATATATTTTAGTATATAGATATAGATAGAGGAGAGGAGAGGAGGAGAGGGAGGCGAGGACGTCGGGGAGGGCAGGCCGTCCCCAGCTACCTCGCCCCGGGGAGCCCGAGCCGGGGGGAGGGGTATATATATATATACCGTTGTCTATCCTAAAACCGGCAGCTAAGTAACTGACCCGGGGATACTTACAAGAATTGGGCGAGGGGTGCGCACTTTATGTGATCCTTTTCTCTTTAAGCTCTTATAGAGAATTAGTATTTACAGACTATACCATCCCCCCAGACGATTTATTTCCAAATCCTCTAATCTTTTTTCAATCGTGGGTTGACAGATACCGCGCGGAGGCCTATCTTCCAAGTAGCGGGGGGTTCCGCCCCCGCAAGATTTGCGCCGCTCAGTAAAACCGAAAGAGGGTAAAGATGGAATACTGCGATAGGCAAGGCTGCTTGAGGAGGGGAGAAGATATCCGAATCCTCTCAGACGGATGCCGGGTCACAGTATGCAAGGACGATCTACGTTACTTCAAGGAAGAGGGTGAAAAGCCCAGCGTATACTTCCACGAGCATACGGTGGTAAGCTAGATCGAGTCCCAATCTGGTACACTAGAAAGACAATGAGTAAGCTAAAGAGAAGTCGATGCGATCACGATAGCAGGTTGCATCGTTACAAGAAATTCCTGACAGCGAACAATAAGCCTATTTGGCATTGTATCGACTGCACGTCACGCGCTAACTTCGACATGGCGATTGTGACGAATCTAGCGCGGTGCTACGATTGCGAGACGGTATTCGGGCTATCGCTCGACCGGCTTCATTCTGTTTCAAACGGGCATAAACTCGGCCTTATCGACGGCGTTCCGATTACGTGCGGTCATCCTGATTGTGCGGAGAGAAAAGCAGATAAGGTACGTAGAGCATACGCCGAAACACTAGTAGAACGCGTGATGGAAAAGCTCGCAGCGGCGGCGCCGACCAGTTCAGAGTCTGAACAGGATGGCGAGGCGCTTCTCTTGTCTATGATGAAGGGAGAGTGACGTGACTCTAACTAGTTGTCAATGTGAGCACACTGCTCACATCGCAGAACGAGCCATGACGCCTAATGGCAATCCGGGTCATCGCTATGGCGTCAACTTCTTCGACACAAACCTCACTACGGTCAAAACACCCTACGGAACTTTCAGGGTCTGCAGGGACTGCCGAGCAGACTGTTTCCAGGACATAAAGGGAGAGTGAGATGCGTGATTCTCAGTCGTTCTGTAGTTGGTGTGAGAAGCAAGACTGCAAGTGTGAATATAACTTTCACAGAGCAGTCTTCGCAGAGAAGCTCGAAACCTATGCTGTCCCCCGGCCCAAGACGTATGCTGACCGCAAGTGGCTGGAGGGGTACAGCGAGACGGCTCGGACGATCGAACCGACGATTCTCAGCTGCCACAAGGAAAGATGGATCGTCGTAGCCCTCCGAGTCGCTCGGGAGCGAGTCCGCGAGATGCGGATCAAGATGCAGAAGAAGGACCTAACCGCCCGCGGCGCCGGTCAGATCGACGCTTGGCTCGATGCGGTGGGTTGCTGAGAATGCGTGCTCCCTTCGTTCCCTCTACCTCAGGACTCTGCACCACCTGTGGTCATGGCGCGATGGTCCATGTGTACCGCTGCTACGTCAAGGGCTGCAAGTGCAAGCGGTATGAACCGCCTACAGAGAAGGACACTCCCCTCAAGCTTTCTGGCACGTTTCACAATCCCACTAACAAGGAGATATCATGAACGGACAGCTCAATAATTCAGCATGGCGGAGTCCACACGTTCAAGAACAAAGATGGGAGCAAGACAAAGATCACGCTTCCCGCTCTCAAGCTCACCGCGTTCGTTTCGACGACGCCGACCAAGGGCTAACCCACAAACATCATGCTCACAGGGTTCTACAGGAACTCTCTTCCCGGAGAACCCTCGCACTTTTTCTATGATATCTCAGAGATTGTTATCCGGTCATACTGCGGACGATTCGAGATGCTTCGTTCTACGTTGTTCGAGAGCACGTATGTCACGTGTCCTGTCTGCCTAGGAAAAGGAGATGAAGTGGACGAAACTGAAGTCAGATTGAGTGGCGCCGAACCTGACCTCTCGACTGAAGAGTACATGAGCATCTTCAATCGGATGGTCAACGATGGCGAAGAGCTCGGCTATCACTTGCCGGCTGTGAAGGAAATGACGCCTGAAGAGCTCGTGGATCACGTCAACCTGCTCTCTCGCTTTTCCACACGTATCAGGATAGCGAAACAGGCGGCGAAGATTACCCTCGAAGCCAAGCGTATTCACCTCGATGGACAGCAACGCGAGGCCTTGAAGCTTCGTGACATGCAGTACAAGCCAAAGCCGGCGGCTACGACATCGTCATCCCCCCGTCGCAAGGCGGGAACGGCGAAGGTCGAGGATGCCGTAGAGGGTATCATGCGCCTCATGGGATGCACGCGCGAGCAGGCTGAGAAGCGCCTCGCGAAAGCGAAGGCTGTCTCGGAAGCTTCAGACGAGAAGAGTTAGGAGGAGAGGTGAAATCCAGCACAGTCGAAATCAAGGCTTACGTCGAGGCAAGGCATCAGATGAGCCTCGACAATCTGCGCACAGCTATCGTCCTCCAAGAGCGCAGACTCAAGGCATCGCAACAGGAAGTCGTATATCACTCGGCCGTTCTTGCCGGATACACGCAGGCGCTGCTCGAAAAGCAAGAGGGGATATAGACATGTTCCCTCAGTCAAAGAAAGTAGTGGGACTGGCTCTTATGTCTCTCCTCTCCACCTGTGGATCTAGTCCAACAAGCCCAGAGGACCCTAAGGAACAATGGGTCCTAGCTGAGACACAGAGGGTAGCAGGGCTACTAAGGGAAAAAGTAGAAGCGAGAATTACCTCCGAGTCCTTCTATACCACCTCTCCCGACGGTACTATCTGTCTAGCAGCGGGTCAATACTGGAAGGGCAAAATTCTCTACTGGAGACCGGTAATTTTGGAGCAAGACTTCACTTACGGCACCTCCATAGCCATTCATGAGGTTTGTCACTCCAAGAGTTTGAGGCACGACGAGCTCTTCTTTGCTTGTCTTAACCTGATCGAGAATGGAAGTCGATGATCGGCGCCTTCGTCTTTCGCGGTCGAGATGGTTCGATCGTTCGAGTCTGTTACATCGATTCCTCTGGAACCCTTCCAGGATACTGGCTCGTAATCTGGAATGAATCGGGTCAACCAATGCACACTGAGAGGGTAAGATAATGAGCGAAAAGAAGTCGCAAGAGAAAAAGAAGGCCACCGACAAGAAGCTGCGTCCGCGTGGCTACGGCCTCCGCGGCCTCGATACGAACATGACGAGGCGGGCGGTCCGCGTGTACAAGCGCGTTCACTACTTCGAGATCCGGCGGCAGAAGCGCATCTCGGGTAACCTCTTCGCTTGGCCGGTGGCGCGGGA
>Ga0210377_10000273_pt1 | contig 48602 bp, 39 predicted proteins | sample PLM4_65_b1redo_FD_155480 | JGI IMG/M metagenome (GOLD analysis project Ga0210377, IMG submission 155480) | Groundwater sediment microbial communities from an aquifer in East River, Colorado, USA - PLM4_65_b1 redo | ecosystem: Environmental > Terrestrial > Soil > Riparian zone | place: USA: East...
CGAAGAATCTTGCGCTTTTGTATTTCGAATCGTCGCTCCATCGTTTTACCTTTCCATGGGGATTATCCCCCTGGAAAGTAAATCGTATAAACGACTTAGAACTCATTAGTCAAATTAGACAGTACAAGTATAACCTCTGCGAAATATGATTCTCCCTCAAATAGAAAGAACTATATCTTAATGCAAAATGAACTCTGTGACTTGGTTTTAGATGAAAGAAGAAGAATCGGGGAGCATTTTTCCGACGTTACGAATAGAGTAAAAAGTCATGTATGTAAGAACTCGATGGGCTATAAAGTCATATGGCTGGATTCAAAACCGGACTTTTTGTATGTATTGTCTGCTTCGAAAGGTTGTGAAAGAGAGGAGCTGATTAAAAAATCCGAAGTTCTAATAAGAGCCGCTTTAGCTGAATACCACAAGAAGAGAGGGATGGTCATAATTCACAATCATGACATTGATAACTTCGAAGTCATTTTGTTAGACAAATTTAAAAAGAACGCGTCCGATACCAAGATCGGAAACCAGCTATTTGGGCAGTTGAAGATAGAACACATACCTGTACAACCGGTCTGAGCATGTACGTTGGATACAGATAGAGACCACGGCGGACACACAGGCCGTGATGCATACTCATTCACGTTTCTTTCATTTCTTCCTTGATTCGCTGGATATGTCCCCGGCCCAGGCCTTTGACTTCGCAGCCAAGCTCGATGTACCGGCGGATTCTCTGGTCGTCCAATATGCCGAAGCAATCAATCACAGCCAGCGGCCCACCCGCCCACTCGACTATTTTTTCGGGAGCAAGCTTCAAATAAGGCTCGTGCGGCACGGCTAAGATGACCGCCTGCGCACCGGCCAGCGCTTCGGCCAGGTCACTCTGAACGCGAATGTTAATCAGGCCGTCCTGATTCTTGAAGAACCTCGCCCAGGAATGTCCCGGGGCCGGGTACGTGTCCTGCTGCTGAAACTCGGGCCACGATTCGAGATAAGGGTCGTGTACCCGCATTTCGGCGCCCATCTCGGTGAGCTTTCGAACGACGATTTCCGAGCCGCTATAGCGAGTGTCGGCCACGTCCTGCCGATAGCTTGCCCCGCACAGCAGGACGGCCGCACCGGCCACCTGCCCGCCCATACTTTCCAATGCTTCGGCCGTAAGCTCAGCGACGTGCAGGCCGCGGGTATCGTTAATGTCGATGGCCATTGTTGACATCTTGAAAATGTCGTCGTCGAAGCCGAGAATATGCTTGTACGCCCAGTACCCCAGTCCGCCGTCCTTCGGCAGGCAGTATCCGCCGATGCCCGGACCCGGAAAGATCATGTTGCTGTGGGTGGGCCTGACCTTGATCGCCTTGATGACCTTAATCAGGTCCACGCCGTTGCGCTCGGCGAACAGACTCCACTCATCGAGAAACGCCAACATCGTGGCGCGAAAGGAGTTCTCGACGATCTTCGTTGTTTCCGACTCGATGGGACGATCCATCACGGTCAGCGGGAACTCTTCAGTATTGAGCACCTCTGTCAGGAACTTTTCCACGCGGCCTCTCGCCTGGCTGTTGCAGCCGGAGCAAACCCGCCAGAAGTCCCGGATCGACGCGACATACTCTCTGCCCGGCATGACGCGCTCGAAGCTGTGCGCCAACAGCGGCTCGGTCTTAATGCCTCGCTCGGCAAAGGCCTTTTTCATGATCGGCCAGGCCACAAATTCGGTCGTCCCGGGCGCCACGGTCGTCTCAATCAACGTCAGGCAGTCTGGCGGCACCTTCTCGCCGATGGTTTTCATGGTCGCCTGCAGGGCCTTCATGTCCGCTTCGCCCGTTCGCATATTTCCAAGGTCGTGTTTGGCATAGTCGCACTGAACGTCAACAACCACGCAGTCTGCCAGTTGGAGGCAGTCGCTGTTGTAGGTCCCGATGAGCGTCTTTTTCTCGAGCACGCAGCGGGCAATCATCGGCTCGACCTGCGGGTCCTCGGCCTTGACCGGCGAAACGCCCCGATTCAGCAGCGGGATCTTCCAGTAGCTCCGCAGGCTGGGCCGCTGACAGCCGATGACGAATTTGCTCGGCCTGCCGCTTTTTTTGTCCACGGTATCGGCAACGATAGCCGCCATTACCGCGCCGACAAAGCCGACGCCCATGACCACAACGATTTCCTTGCCCTCTTTACGCGCCATTTCCGTCAGAGATTCGACGCGTTTGAGCTCTGCATCGTACTGGCTCTTGTCAGGGATGGCGAATTTCTCCCCCGCCGGACTTATTGAGTAATCAGTCATTCTCTGCACCTCATTGCATATAAAGACCGGGTCTCAAACGAAGCGAAGGCACACACGACATACTACCTCCGGAAGTGTACCGGCAATCCCGCATATATCAATCTTTTTCCGGATACCCGCAGTCCCCCGGGTGCATGCCACGATTGTAGGTGCAACCATCCCCAAAGCCTGCGGCTTTGAGGCTGCCACCCGTTTTCCACCAATCCTGATTGGGTGGCAGCCTCATCCCGATTGTCGTTATCGGGATGGGGATGGCTCTTTCTGTTCTTTACCTACAAAGATGACATGCACCATAGTCTCCGGGTGCGGCTCATGTGCTATATTCGCTTGAATCAAGAGCACAGAAATGATACAATTTCTTTTGGAGTCCTCGGCGTATGTTTTGCATCGGTATTTTCAAAGCCGGCTCTGTGGCAGGGCTGGAGGGCCAGATATGAGAAAGGGTAGCCATGTCCGTGTAGCGGCTGTGTACTTGGTTCTGGTGCTCGGCGGCACCGTTCCGGCGGGAGATGGTGCGCTCGAATATCCATGTTACCTGGTCGATGCCTATGACGCCGACGAGAGCTGCTGGACGGGCATGGACGCCGAAGGACAATACGAAGGGCCGATCCGGGTCGTCCCGGAGCAGTGGCTCGTCGGCCCTCCCCTTTCGGAAAAGTCGGGAGTGACTCTGGCTCCGGACCACTGGGTGGAGCTTCAGTTTCGCGGCCCGATTGTCGATGGCCCGGGTGACGACATAGTGCTTATCGAGTTGGGGCCGGTGAGCGAGCAGGCTCGTGTCTTCATTACCGACGGCGCCAGCCGGGAATACCTTCTCGGCCTGGCAAAATCCGGAAGCATCGGCGGAGGCGTGGATCCAACCCAAATCGGCTTCGACATCGCCGGAGTGTCTCTGCCGTTCGAGCCTCGCGCGGTGCGCATCCTTGGCATAGACACCGGCGGAGAAGCCCCCGGATTCGACATCGCCAGTGTTCGGGCGCGAATCCGCACCGCTTGCGGAGATGCCGCATGCAATCCTGTTCCCGTCGATGGCGCCGGGAAAGTGCCCCTGGATGCGGTCCTAAGCTGGTCGCCGGGACAGTTGGCACAAAAACATAAGGTCTTTTTTGGCACGGGATTGAACGATGTAGATGAAAACGCAACCGCCGTGACTGAGCCGCCGCAGCCGCAGGATGCCAACACGTTCGACCCCGGCGGCCTTGAGCTGAGCAAGACCTATTATTGGCGAGTCGATGAAGTCAACGACCCCTGTTCCTGGTCCGGCAAGATTTGGAGTTTCACAACGACCGACCATCTGGTGGTTGACGATTTCGAAGCCTACAACTCGCTCGACCGGGACGATCCGAACAAGAACTGGATATCTGACACGTGGAAAGGCGCAGGCGTGTACCTCTGGACGGACCAGACACACGAATGCAGCAAGAAAGCAATGGGGTTTCCCTACTGGTACTATCGAACCTCTGTGTACTCCGAAGCCATTCGTGCGCTCAGCCCGCCCCAGGATTGGGCCGCGGCCGGCGCCAAGGTGCTGGAGCTCTACTTCTATGGCGGGCAAGAAAACAGCACGGCTCAGATGTACATTGCACTGAATGACGGGAACGCCGAGACGCTCGTGCTCTATCCCGGCGACGCCAACGATCTAAAGAAAGAGATATGGCAGCCCTGGCGCATTGAGCTGGGGGAGCTGAAGAACATAGACCTGAGCCATATCGTGAGTATTGCATTGGGCTTCTGTGCGGAATTGACTGACCCCTATGGCACTGGTGGCGGCAGCGTTTACTTCGACGATATAAGGTTGTATTCATCCCGATGCCTCGACGAGAACGCGATGGCCGCTGATTTGAACGGCGACTGTCTGGTCAACTTTCAAGACCTTCAGGAAATGGCGGATAGCTGGCTCGACAAAGGGTACAACATTTACCCTGCGGCCGCCCCCAAAGCACCGCTGGCCTGGTACAAATTCGACGGCGATACCAACGACAGCGCCGGCAACGCCCACGGTCGGCCGCGAGGCAACCCAACCTTCGCCCCGGGAGTTTACGGCCAGGCCATTGCCTTCGACGGTTACAAAGACTCTGTGGCACTCGACGGTGCTGCGGACCTCTTCTCAAGAATCCTCGGGGGAATAACAATCGCCTTTTGGCAATATGGGGCAAAATCTCCCCATCATACCGACACGGTTTGCTGTTCCAACTACACCTACGGGCTTGAAGCTCCCACCATAGCCGTCAATCTCGGCTGCTGGAGGCCGCCCGGCGAGTATAACTGGGACTGCGGCCAGCCCTGGTCTTTCGACGGCCGGTTGAGCGGAAACCACCGGTACGAGAGCGAATGGTCGGGCCGATGGAACCACTGGGCGTTCACAAAAAACGCCCTCCTCGGCGAAATGAAGATTTTCCTCAATGGGAGGCTTTACAGCAGCCGGGACGGTGCACACTCGGTCATTTCAGGAATCAGCTCCTTTGAAATCGGCTCCGGGTGGTACGGGGGTTACGACGGCCTGATAGACGATTTCCGCATCTATGATTATGCCCTTTCCCAGCCCGAGATCGTCCATGCCGCAACCAACGGGACGGGGATTTTCGACCTGCCGCTGCTAATCCCCGCCGATCTGAACAACGATAATCAGATCGACTTTTCGGACTTTGCCCATCTTGCCGAGCACTGGCTCGAAAACCAGCTCTGGCCCTGATCCCGCTGGATTCCCAGTGCCGCCCTGCCGGCCGCACACAATTACGGCCGAAAGTGTGTAATTTTCTTTCAATTGCAGACTTATACGGCTTTTTGCCGCAAATACCGGCAAACTGAGCGTCAATTTTCGCCGATATGTTCATGTCAAGATTTCGCAAGGAACAAATTCAATAATCCGCGATTTTTTTTCTTGACCGCTCTTTGAGAATAATCTACGATAAAATCAGTAGGCAACTAACGATAAGTTAGATTGCGGGTCGTCCTTTATCTTTGTCTGATGTTTTTTAGCAACGTGCCAAAAGGACGAACAAAGAGGAGAAGGTTTATAAGCCTTTTCCTCGAAGGTAGTTAAGCTGCAAAGACACTTTTGACGCCGGTTGTGGGCCAGGAACAAGAAACTTGACCCCGGTCTTTCGGTCCGGCAGCGGAAGTGAATTTAGCGTGAAACGAAATCTGCTTGAAAAAGCATTCGATTACCCGAGAGGGAGTGTTAGAGTTGGGCAAAAGATCAGCTAACTGTGAGAAAAGAATCAATCCTTGCATGTTAAAATTGCCTCCTTTTGTGGCGATTTTGGCATCAGATAGCTGATTTTGCACTCGGGCGAAAGGGATTTCGTAATTCATAGCCACCTCTTTGGGCTTTCCTGCCGGCAAACCCGCAATCTGTTCCATTGAGCGATGTTGAGATGACTCTATGAGAACTACAAGGGAAAGGTAGGAAGTATGACTGTTGTACTCGCAGAAATCGGCCTGCCAACCGTCGCCCTGACCGTATTTGCCTTTCTTCTGGGGATGGCTCTGATTGCCATTATCCACCAGATGATTGCCAGAGCGAAGTCCAAGACCTTCGCCCAGGACATGGAACGACAGGTTGACGGGGCCAAAAGAGAAGCGGAAAACATCATCAGATCCGCCCAGATTGACGCCGCGGCCGAGGCCATCAAGAAACGAGAGGAATTCACGACCGAGGCCAATAAGACCCGTGCCGAGCTGCACGAGATCGAAATGCGCCTGACCAAGCGGGAAGATGGACTCGACCGCCAGAACGAGCAACTCGAACAGCGGGAGAAAGTGCTCAAACAGCAGCAGCAAGAGGTCGATAGGAGAGTCCAGCACGTCGGCCTGAAAGAAAAAGAGGTCTCTGTCCTGATGGCGCAGCAGAAAAACCAACTGCTCAAGATTACCGCCATGGACATCACAGAGGCCAAAGAGTTGCTCCTGAAACGTCTTGAGGATGAGTGCGAGCATGAGATGTCCGCGTTGATTCAACGCAAGCTGGACGAAACCACCGAAATGGCCGCCGAAAAGAGCCGGGAAGTCATCAGCACCGCCATTCAACGCTACGCCGCTGAGCACACCTGCGAGGTGACCGTCTCGACCGTCGAGATACCGAACGACGACATGAAAGGCCGGATCATCGGCCGCGAGGGACGCAATATTCGCGCGTTTGAAAAGGCCACCGGCGTGGACGTCATCGTCGATGACACACCCGGCATGATCATCGTCAGCGGCTTTAGTCCCGTCAGGCGCGAAGTCGCCCGCCTCTCGATGGAACGGCTCATCCAGGACGGCCGAATCCACCCGTCGCGGATCGAAGAGCTGGTCGCCCAGACCAAGAAAGAGATCAACGTCAAGCTGCTGCAGCTCGGCAAAGACGCCTCCGTCGAAACCAACATACGGGGTTTAAACAACAAGATTCTGAGCCTGTTAGGCGCTTTGAACTATCGAACCAGCTACGGCCAGAACGTCCTTCGCCACAGTGTCGAGGTCGCGTTCCTCGCTCAGGTCATGGCCGACGAGCTCGGCCTGGACGGCTCCCTTGCACGGCGCGCCGGGCTGCTGCACGACATCGGCAAGGCCATTGACCATGACGTCGAAGGCAACCACCCCACGATAGGCACTAACTTTCTCAAGCGATTCAGCGAATCGCCTGTCGTTTTGAACGCCGTAGCCGGACATCACGGCGACGTTCCGCCTGATAATCCCTATACACCGCTGGTGGCCGCCGCCGATGCGATCAGCGCCTCGCGCCCCGGCGCCCGCAGAGAAACGCTCGAACGTTACATCAAGCGGCTGGAGAAGCTCGAAGAAATCGCCAACAGCTTCCCCGGCGTCGAAAACGCATACGCCATTCAGGCGGGCCGCGAAATCCGCGTGATCGTTTCCGCCGACAAAGTGGACGACGAGGCGGCGGTCAAAATCGCACGCGATATCGCCATGAAGGTCGAAAACGAAATGACCTATCCCGGCGAAATCCAGATCACGCTGCTGCGTGAGGTCCGCTGCATCGAATACGCACGATAGACACGAATTATGAAACTGAATATTCTTTGCATTGGCGACATCGTCGGCCGGCCCGGCAGGCGGATTATCGCCGACAAGCTCAAGCCGCTGGTCAAGGAGCGCGGCATTGACTGCGTTATCGCCAACGCGGAGAACGCCGCGGGCGGTTCGGGCCTCACCCCGCAAATCTACGACAAGCTCCTGCGGTACGGCGTCAACCTGATTACTTTAGGCGACCACACGTACCGCAAGCGGGACATCATTACGACTCTTGAAACAGCGGATAACATCGTCCGGCCGGCCAATTTCTCACCCGCCGCCGCCGGCAAGAGCTTCGCCCTCTACAGGACGGGCAAGGGGCCGACCGTCGCCGTCGTTGCCCTGATCGGGCGCCTTTTCATGAAGGGCAGCGACTGTCCCTACAACGCAATCGACCGCATCCTGCCGCAGCTCAGGCAGAAAGCGGAGGTCGTCGTCGTTGACTTTCACGCCGAGGCGACCAGCGAAAAAATCGCCATGGGCTACCATCTCGACGGCAGGGCCGGCCTGGTTTTCGGCACGCATACGCACGTCGTCACCGCCGACGAGAGAATCCTGCCCAGGGGTACCGCGTATATCACCGACGTCGGCATGACCGGCGCGCACGACTCGGTGCTCGGCCGGGGCGTCGAGAGCGTCCTGAAATCATTCAGGACGCAGATGCCGTTCCCGTTCGAGATCGCCACCGGCGACGTGCGAATGAACGGCGTCCTGGTCACCATTGACACCAACGTAAACAAAGCCGAACGCATCGAGCGTATCCGAGTCGATGCCGAGATCGAAGACGCCGCCACCTACGACAGCGACGACGGCAAACCCGAATACTTCAACAGCAACTTCTGATTAGTCCCCGTCGCCCAGCTCACCCGGCAGCTCAGAGCCGCTGAAGGCTTAGCGGAGCACCTCTCTTTCTGCCATTCCCGTGGGTTTGGGGGCCTGGAATCGTCTTTGGCCCGTCCGGCGAAGCCGTACCAGCATCGAGCGAGCTGCCCAACCGGCGTAGTGTTGCCTGAGCCCATAGCGGGGGATTATCACCATAAGTCCTTTCGATAAAATCGCTTATCTCCTTTGGGTCCAAAGGTGATTGGCTTTGTTTTTCTGAATTATCTTTTGTATTCGCCTGCGCACGGTGTTTGGCCTCGGCATCAGCCTCCGCCATCTGGCGCATCAGTTGCACGGCCCGCAACTTCGCAATGGTCCTGTATAGGCTGTTCTCGATCCGGCGCTCGTTCAGAAACATGCGTTCGAGCGTCTTTTCGTTGGACCAGTCATAGAGAGCCGCCCGGCCGATAGTCAGATGGTCTGGCGCGACGCTCGGATGGTCCTGCGGTGTCCCATTCCCCTGGCAATGAAGCTCGGTGAGCCGCCTGGCTGCCGGGCCGGTGATCCGATTTTCGATCAACTTTTCGATGGTTTCGTTCTGCATGCGTTCGGCGCGTTTGAGCCGCCAGGCGAGGCTGACGGCCCGCTGGGCAAAGAGAGATTCCACGACGCCGACGGGGGCCAGTTCGGCCAACAGTTGCTCGCGCAGCAGGTCGAACTCGCCCTGGTTTTCGACGCTTAACACGTCCTGCATGGCGAAAAGGCCGTGTTTAACGGCGTTCTGCGACACGGCGGCCTTACCCTCAGGCGTCTGTGGGCCGGTTGATTTCTGGGCATTTTGCCGATTGGCCTTGACTTGAGCTTGAGTGGTCATAATGTTCCTCCCTTCGGAATTGACTATTGATGATTTTCGATTTGTCCGGTACTTCGTTTGTTGGAAAATCCGGCTTCAGACGGAACGGATTGCCGGTTTTTGGTGTCGCAATAAAATACACGCCAGGCATCGCAGTGCGACGAGCCTGATTTCCTGTTATCCTGATGTCCTGATTTCCGCTGTATCCGCCTTATTGTCTATTGACTATCCATTCTATTTAGTTAGATACATACAATACAAACGTGCAATTTGCCTGTCAAATGATATTTCAGAAAATTTCAAGAATTAGCCACAGAGCACACAGCGGGCACAGAGAAATAGTCAATAATCAATAGCCAACGACAAGGGTACGCGTCATTCCGAATGCAACCGAGGAATCTATTAGGAATGGTCATTGCGAGGGCCGAAGGCCCGCGGCAATCTCCCCCACCACTCTCCCATCACCCCAACCGAAACAAGCAGAGATGCCCAGATTTGCAGCCCAGACATGGTCGACTAAATATAGGTTTCGCGGTTCTCGATTTCTTGACAGTGAAGAAAATCTCCAACGGGATTCGCGAGGGCTACCTAATCGCAATGTCAAAAAAAGGAAGCGGCGGCTGTCACCGGTATTCCCTGACATTCAAAGCTGAGCCATCGCGCGGAGCGCTGTTGGCTCCAGCGATTTGCAGGAAGCTTTTCTTTTCACGTATTCCGTAATCGACCAGAGAATCTCCTTCTGTAGTGTCATCGCTTGTGTTCGGCCAGTCTTCAGTTCTTGAAGCAACTCACGAGTCTTCCTTGAGATTTCTTGTTCAAGTTCGGAATCTGGCAATATGATGGGTGTTCTCAGAATGTATCTCGCGGAGTTGTTTGCTGATGGGTTGATCGCCTTGAGGCATGCCCAGAATGGCATGGAATTGCAGTAAGCTAAAAGAAATTCGAGACTGACCGTTCCTCTCGGGAAAATCCCGACTATCGATTGGTCGAACAGGCAATCATCGATCAGAGCAGCTGTAGGTCTTGTCGAAGTGACCATTGGAAAACCTATCCCAGGCTTGAAATAGAATGAGGAATTCTGAAATCTAGCCTTCCTGTCTCTTCTATAATGTGCTACTGCCGTCGTACTCCAGTCAACATACCATTGAATAGGTTTGATGAAGTGGTAGCCTCCTCCCTTCAAAATCGGGATAAAGCAGCGTTTTCCCTCGATTCCATCCAGTAATGAAGGCATTGAGAACGGACGATCCTCAATCAGGCCAGGTTCCACCGTTTGGTAACCGTTCGACCTTTTTAGATTGGCTGAAGCCCGTCGGAGAAAGGTTCTATCTTGTCCAGAGTAGAATCCGGTCACGCAATCAGCAACATCCGCCATGGTGAGGCCGCACTCTGACGACTCTTCAAGAATGGCCTGATTCGGCGAAACTGGAATTGCGAAACCATGGGAACGCAGCAAATCTTTCTGCAATATCGAATTTGAAGTGACCTCAACATGAGATGGAGACTGAAGGTCCGATAGAGAATCTACGAATCGGAGGGGAAAACTGTGTAGTGATGACGGGGACGATGCACGAATTGCAGCAATACACAAGCCTGCGTAGCCAAAGGCAATACCAGGAAAAAGCGAGGACTTGAAAACATCGATACTTTCGACAGTGTAATTCTCCAGCATGTATTGTCGGATACGAGTATGTAAGTGAAGATAAAGAAACGTGTCTGGAATAATAAATACGAGAATTCCGTTCTTCTCAAGAAGTTTCAGGCAACGCAGCAGGAACAGGGTATACGTCTCACGCACATAGAACCCTCGAAAACGCTTCTTTAGTTCCGCGCGTCGTTTGTATTCTTGCCACCCCCCATATGGTGGATTAGCCAAAATCTTCGAAAATCTGGGGCCAAAATTTTCCTTGAGTTCGAGATCACCACAAAATATGGTGTCTCGTTCGAAAATTTTAATTCTTTCGTTTTCCCTATACTTTCTCCGTAAGTTTTCAGCATGGTCTGGGTGTAGTTCGTATGCAGTGACTGAGATAGAAGGTTGAACAGCAAGTGCAGCGTCAATCAGGTGTCCGTCGCCAGCCGCAGGCTCGAAGAGAGTATCCCCTTCTTTCAGGTGCAGGAGCGAAGCCATGTAGCTTCCGAGAACCTCATCAGCAGTGAAAAACGCACGATAGGGATCTCTATGTCTCTGTTGGACTACCATCGCAGATACTGAAGTAAGTTATTATCACGGAAATGGGTGATCGACTCTGGAAGTAAATCGGACTCCCAATCGATATTTTGGCGTATCCACGCTTTAAGATCAAAGCCCGTATATTCTCCGATCTTATCGCATGCCTCGGCTCCACAGTATGCGTCCCACACCTGCGAGCGTTTTAGTGTTTGAAAGTAGTGATTATTTTGGTCCTCTTGGGCGCGAACGAGAAGAACATTCTCATACTCTTCCTCAAGGTTTCTGTAGATCGTCGCGACCATCAGCAGTCTGTTCGTATTACCTTTCTCGTTTGAGCCAAAACCGCTCTTGAAATCAATGTTTACTTTGCGACCTCGTATTTCAACGTGAAGATCAAGGTGGAGACTGATTTCACCAGAATCTACCAAAATCCAGACTTTTTCGTAGTATTTCAAGAGCTCTGATTTCTCACCTTCTGGTAGGGGTAACTCCCTGATGTAGTCTTCAATCTCTTTTCGAAGACTAGCTCTTACTTGTGAGAACAGAGGGGGAACGAATGGGGTGATTTCAGTAACCGAATGGGAAAAAGGAATACTAACAAAATGCTCCCAGAGTTCCCCAATTCTCCGAGAAAAGGCCATGTACTCATAAGGCCATACCTCGTTTCGTAGATCAAGCATGACCACTTGCGCGCAGTACGTAGAAGTTAGTAGTGAGCGGAGCGTCTGATTTCTGCCCCATGAGTCCCGTTTCGCTTTCGAAAGAATCGCTTCGCAAAAAGAGTTAAGACTCTTGACGATCTCATTATTTATGCATGACGCGAGTTTCCTAAAGTTCTGGCTCCCGATTTCAGTTCTCAGTTCGGAAAGACATTCGTTCCCGCGCTCGCGAAAATAGCGAAGTACGTTTGGTTTGTCCTGCGTATCAGAGGGTGTAATCGAAAACGGCATCATGTTTCTCTATGTCAGACATATAACAAAATACAAGCGTTCTCATCAGTAATTTAGTCCACATGAAGCGAAGTGTCAACCTATAAAAGAAAAGAAGACATAACACTCGGCGAATAGCCTTTGTATCTACAAGTCCGGGCTGCCGATTTTCGTGTCTCGCACAGAGCTCTCACAATCTGAATAAACACAGTCCTGCCCGACCTATCCTGCAGGCTCGTTCGACAGCTCTAAGCTCAGCTTAGTAGGCGCGAGTTTATTGGTCAACAAGAATAACCACAATTTTGTCAGAAGAACGGGTTGTGGGCTTTTTCGTGGGCGATGGTGGTGGCGGGGCCGTGGCCGGGATAGACTTTTGTTTCGCCGGGGAGGGTGAAAAGCTTCTCTTTGACGCCGTTGAGCAGTTGGGACATACTGCCGCCTGGAAAGTCGGTCCGGCCGACCGAATCGGCAAAGAGCGTGTCCCCGACGAAGGCGACGCCGTCATCCTGCGAATACAGGCATATCCCTCCCGGCGTATGGCCGGGCGTGTGAAGGACTAATAGTTTCATGCCGGCCTGCTCGATCACGGCCCCATCCTGCAAAGCAGCGTCCTGCGGGTCCGTCCGAAACGCCACGCCGGTCATGGCGGACAGATTCGTAAGCGGCTTTGTGAGCATTTCGGCGTCCAATTCATGAATGAAGACCTTCACGCCGGGGAACTGCTCACGTATCGCGGCGACGCCGGCGATATGGTCGATGTGCCCGTGCGTCAGGACCACCGCAACGGGATTTAAGCGGTGTTCCTGTAAAAACTCGATGAGCGGCTCGGCGTCCAGGCCCGGGTCGATGACCAGGCAATCCTCGGCGGCCTGGCTGCTGCGAAGAACGTAGCAATTGGTTTCGTACGCACCCAAAATCAGATGGTCGATTTTCATGCCAGGCTCCTGTAAAAGCCCACAGGCTAACAGGAATGACTTTTGCCGTCAATATCTCTTTGAGCTTGACCGGCCGAGTCAAGTGTGTTAGTGTGCGTGTTTTACAGCAAGCGCCGGACGGATTGAGTGTCGCGGATTTCCGTACGCTCGCAAACGGCGGCGGTCACCGTGACGCCCGAAGATTATGGAGAACCTTGTTGAATGAATTCATTTTGGCGACTATTCAAGTATATCTGGCCGCAATGGCCTGAACTGATTGTAATCCTCTTTAGTGCCCTGCTGATCAGTGTTCTGTTTTCGCTGAGCTTCCTGACCATCGCCCCGCTGCTGAAAGTGATGCTGGGCGAAGAGGGGCTGCACGGCTGGGCCGACCGCAAGGTCTGTCACAACCGGTACGGCCTGAGCTTCTACATGCCGGACCGGATGGACTTCATCGACCCGAACCGGCCGGACCTGGCCTACTATCTGATCGTAACAAAGGTCAAACGAGGCAGTCTTGCCGAAGCCGCGGGCCTGAAAGAGCGAGACTGGATCGTCGGCGCCGGAGGTTCGCTGGTCGCAGAGCAAGTAAATAGAGTTTCTTCGGCGAAGCTTCAGGAAGAGCTTGCCATTGCCGGCAGTAATGAGCCGATACGCATTCAGTATAAACAGTTCGACGGGCAGGGAGTCGGCGCCATTCGTGAGGGCACATTGAACAGCGGGTCGAGGCCGTTCTACCTCGACAGCATGGAGCGGCTGATCAGTTTCGTGCCCCGTCAGCAAACCGCAAACGACAAGACCAAGGCGGTCAGCGTCATCATCGTTGTGATGGTGATTTTTACCGTGCTGCGATGCGCCGGGAGGTTCTTCCAGCAATACCTATCGGAGAAAGTGGTCCAGAAGGCCGTCGCGGACCTGCGTAAAGAGCTGTTCTCGCACGTCATCGACATGCCCGTTGGTTTTCTTGAGAAAGAAAGTCCCAGCGACGCGGTCAGCCGGCTGGTTCGGGACACGGCGGAAGTCTCCGCCGGCGCCAAAACGGTGTTCGGCAAGGCGCTGCGGGAACCGCTCAAAGCCGTCGCGCTGCTCGCCGGCGCCATGATCATCGACCTGAAGCTGACGCTGATATTCATGGGTTCGGTGCCCTTCATCGGCTACGCCATTGCCAAGCTCGGCAGCAAGATCAAACGCGCGACGCGCAAATCGCTCGTGAGCTACAGCCTGATGTTAGGCAAGCTCAAAGAGACCTTCACCGGGATTAAGGTCGTGAAGGTCTATAACCAGCAGCAGTACGAGAACGCGCGCTTCGACGCAATCAATAACGGACTGCTGAAGCAGTTGTTCCGCATTGCGAAGATCGACGCCGGGACCGAGCCCATCATGGACGTTCTGGGCATGTTCGCAGGAGGCGCAGCGCTGCTGTTCGGAGCGCACTGGGTCGCCCAGCAGCAAATCGATCCGTTCGAGTTTATAACACTGGTCGCCTTGCTGGGGGCGGCGGCCGAATCGGTTCGAAAGAGCAGCGATATCTGGAACAAGCTCCAGCAGGCCAACGCCGCGGCCGAGCGCGTCTATGCGATTATTGACCGCGAGCCGGAGGTCCAAAGTCCCAGCGCGTACGTGCTTGAGCCTTTGAGGAACAGGATCGTATTCGAGAACGTCTCGTTTACGTATCCCGGCTCGGAAACGCCCGCGCTACGGCAAATAAATCTCTCGGTGGAGGCCGGCCACAACGTGGCCCTGGTCGGCCCGAACGGCTCGGGCAAAACAACGCTGGCCAATCTGATACCCAGATTTCACGACCCCGACTCCGGCCGAATCCTGATTGACGGCAAGGACATTCGCGATGCGACCTTTTCAAGTTTGCGCGGCCAGATCGGCATGGTCACACAGAACGTCATTACGTTTCATGACACGATCGCAGCCAACATCGCCTACGGCAAGCCGGACGCCACGCAGGAAGAAATCATCGCCGCCGCCAGACGCTCATTCGCACACGAGTTCATCGAACCGCTGCCCAAAGGCTACGACACCCTCATCGGCGAAGAGGGGACCGGCCTGAGCGGCGGACAATTACAGCGAATTGTCATCGCACGGGCGATTCTCAAAAATCCCGCTCTTCTGATTTTCGACGAAGCAACAAGCCAGGTCGATGCGGACAGCGAGGCGAAAATCCACAACGCGATCGAAGAGATCATGCGGGCCAGAACCAGCTTCGTCATCGCTCACCGATTCAGCACCGTGGTCACCGCGGACGTCATCGTCGTAATGGATCACGGGCACATCGTGGCCCAGGGCCGGCACGAGGACCTGATACGGACCTGCCCGTTGTATCAGAGCCTGTACGAAACACAGTTGGTGCAGGCATAGCAGCAGAACCACGCGGAGACGGTGCGGCCGAAAAAGAGATCGCACGGTATAGTGTGTGCGCAGAGCTTGACAATTCTCCTGCCGTGGTGTTGAATATTCGTACTTTGATTCACTGGAAATTATATATCTTGCCGATTAAATTAGGGTATGTCGGCTGAAAACGCAGAGCCGAACGGTGGAACTTAGGGCCGGGATTTTTCGTACTGCGTTTTCGCAATAGAAATGTTTTTTGACGTATCGGGGAAACAGAGCCATGCCTGAGCTTGAACGACAAAGAAAGGCGCACGAATTATTCAGCAGGTACGACGGCAATCCCATCATGAAGCCGGAGGACTGGCCTTATGCGACAAACGCCGTCTTTAATCCGGGGGCCGCGAGGCTCAATACCGAGACCCTGCTGCTGGTCCGCGTCGAGGACATGCGGGGGTTTTCACACCTGACGGTCGCCCGCAGCACCGATGGGTTCACAAACTGGGAAATCGACTCCACCCCGACCCTGGAGGCCGACCAAAACTCTCGCGAGGAAAAGTGGGGGCTGGAGGATCCGCGCATCGTCTGGCTCGAAGAGCAGAAGCAGTTCGCCGTCACTTACGTCTCCTTCAGCGAGGGCGGCCCCGTCGTCTCACTGGCCATCACCAAGAATTTCAAGACCTTCGCCCGCCTGGGCTCTCTGCTTCCGCCGGAAGACAAGGACGCCAGCCTGTTTCCCCGCCGGTTTGACGGCCGGTTCGCGTTGATTCACCGGCCCATCGTCCGGGGCGAGGCGCACATGTGGATCAGCTTTTCGCCCGACCTGAAGCACTGGGGCGACCACAGGCCGCTGATCATGACCCGCACGGCCTATTGGGACTGCCACCGGGTCGGCCTGGCGTGCCAGCCGATAGAGACGCCGGAGGGCTGGATGGTGTTCTATCACGGCGTGCGCAATACGACCGCCGGAGCGATATACCGCGTCGGCCTGGCCCTGCTGGACTTGAATTCCCCGTGGAAAGTCCTGCGCCGCAGTGATGAGTGGGTCCTCGGGCCCTGTGCAGAATACGAGCGAATCGGCGACGTCAGCGACGTGGTATTCCCCACGGGGGCGACCGTTGACAAAGAAGCTGACCTGATCCATCTCTACTACGGCGCCGCCGACAGCGCCGTCGCGGTGGCAACCGCCAAATTGAGCGAGTGCATCGAGTACGTCTTGTCCTGTCCGGAAGTGGAAGATTAGACGGCCGTCTTGCGTTGCTCATGTCTCGTGAAGCGTATCTGGATTCTCGATGCTCGATTCCGGATACTGGATACTCAAGAGCGGGAACTCTTTACTGATTCACTAATTCACTCGACAGGTCACGTCCCCAAGCGCTGCGCTCCCCTGACGCGCAGCCGAAGGATATGAGAGTATAATAGGGTACGTCCCTATTAAGCGATTTGCCTGTCCGTGTCTATGCTGGTAATGCTGGCATTGTTTGGTTATCATGCCACGAGTGCCGAAAAAGTGAAAGAAAACCGACAAGACGTGAGCGTTGATGATGAGACGAAAACCCAAGAAAACCGTTTTCAAGCGAACTGAGCGAACTGAGCTTGAGGATAGATTGATTGCCTACCACGAGGCGGGTCACGTAGTGATGGCAATTCACAAAGGTGCCAAGGTCAAGGCCGTTAGCATAGATTTACCTGATTTTGTCGCGGACAGATTTGATGCTGACGGTCTCACTCTGGAGACGACTTGGCCTTCCAGAAAAGGGACGAGAAAGAACAAAGGACTTGTTCTATTGGCGGGAATGATAAGTGTAGATATCCTATCAGGATGTCGAGCGGATAACTATGGCGACGATAGAAACCGGAGCGATCTGCAAAAATTCAGCGAACTGTGGCCAACAAAGGAGGACGCGCAAGGCAACTTGTGCGAGTTATACGCCGAAGCTGCTGAATTCTTGTTTCAATCAAAGACGTGGGAACAAGTCAAGATCATAGCCGAAACTCTCTTGAAGCGAAGATGGTTGCTGGATTTTGAAGTGAAACTGTACATCGAAAGTGTTGTGAATGAAAAGGGGAAAAGAGCCTTAGAGGATTACTTGGAAATCATCGAGATAGCCCATCGCCGTAAGAGACCACGCTGAAACACACACTCAGCCAGGGCCGGGCCTGAGTATGGGTGCTTAAAGTCCATCCATATCACGGTACGTTTTACGAAAGAGAGGATAAGAAGATGAGCAATACAGACATATGTGGTTTGCTTGGTAAGATATCAATCTATTTTGCAACAATTGAGCACAGGTTGATTGATAACCTTGCTTATCTACTTACTAAGTCCGACAATACTCTTGTCAGCCCTTATGTACTTGACAGATTTCCGATATCTCAACTTATTCAACGGATTCAATCTGTTGCCGAACTCCGCCTCTGGGAATACCCGGTACTATTTGACGAATTGAAACAAGTCCTTAAAATCATAGACGGCCTTAGGCTACAGAGAAATCTTTTCGTTCATGGTGACTGGTTGACCGAGGAACTCGAAGAGAATTCCAAATACGTTACAGTTTTAGATTATAAACCTATTTTAGACAAAGATAGTGGGTTTTGGAAGTATATGAATGTAGAGAAAGTTTCTCATAAAGAACTTGAGGAAATGTTTGCTGAAGTTAAGGGTGCATACGAACAATTGATAACAGTCGGCAAAAAGATGCGTGACGTTAAATTAAGATAGAATGAAGTCGTAATCCAGCCTCACATCGACCCTCTCAGCCGGGAGCGGGCCGGACTATGGGTGGGAATTCCAAAAGGGGTTTTACTCCTTGACGAATTCGATGTCGGTGACTTTGGCATAGGCAGCATTTGGACCTGGGCGCCATTCGGAAGGCAGTTTTTCCACTGGGTAGAACTTGTTTCTCTCAAGCTGCCATATGTATCCGGGGCGCAGTACTGTCGGTTCCATCCATGAACTGCTGTTTACCGGCCGCCATTCTTCTTCGTAAATGGTTATGCCATCGCTATTCTGAAAATAGACGGTCACAACTACCTTTGATAGAGTACGGTCACCATTGTTTTGAAGCTTGAATTCGATGCCCGGCACATCTTCCTCGAACATACGCTTGTAAATTCGTGCCGTGAAATCATAAAGGCGAATATTGGGGATGTACTTTTCTCTTTCCTGCCGTTCTCTGATAGCTTCGGTGACACCTTTCAGCCCATCAGCTACTGCTGGAGAGTTGCCGTCCACCTGTGCCGCTTCACAATAGACCTTCATCGCTGCGTAGAGGTCCTGCTGACTCTCAAGCTTGCGGGCTTTCTCAAGAAGCGGGGCGATTTCCTGGCTGCGGACTCGCTGTTCCGTGAGAATCGCTTCGTACTCCTGTCGCTGCCGTTCCCATACCAACTTTTCATCCTCAAGCTCTGTCAGCTTGAGCAGCACAGGTGCCAAGTCTTTCGTAACAGTCTCCAGTTCGCTGACCCGTGACAGAAAAAACCCGGCTGTTCCTGCCGTCGCGACCCATAGGACAGTAACAACGCCGAGCCAGAACTTCGCCGATCCCCAAACCCGTATCTTCTCGCCAGCCATTTCCGTGTCTCCAACAAATGAATATCTGCGTAGCCGCATTATCCCACGCCGGGCCGACCCACGCAAGCCCTTTTTTTTCAATAAACCAGGGCGGCATTGTTGGTCGCTGGGGGCCGGGCCGGAATGTGGGTGGGGTGGGGGAACCAAGAACAGATTGACTAATTGCAGCGGCTCGCAGGCTTGATTATTCAATTACTGGGAGAAAGCTACAGCGACAACCTACATCACAGGTGCATTTTTCATAAGGCAATTCCGGAACTTTATCAATTTTATACTTCTTATCTCCTATTTTCTTGCAAGCTTCACAGGTCCAGACATCATTCCCTGTCAATATCTCGACCGATTTGCATCCCCATTCCCGATATTGAGCTAAACGTACTTGATTTCTCGCATGATACATAATCATTCTTGCTGCCGAAATACCATTCATAACTAATCCGGTCTCTAAATCCGCTGGAAGCAGATCCTTCTTGACATCACGCGCACCCCACAAGTACATCACCCCTGCCGCGAGACGTAAATGCTCTAAGCATCCAATGTTAAGATTTCTGAGAATTTTTGGATTGCTGGAAAACATTATTTGTAGAATCTCCATATCTTCTGCTGGGTCGAATTTTTGCCAAAACTTGCGGTTGACTTCGGGATTTCTCCAATCACCATCTGAACTCAATATTGCACGAGGGAATACTTGCTCGGCTTCAAATGAAGCACAAATCAAGCTGGCTTTTGTGAATCTTCGTTTTTGAAGTGACCTCAGAATTTGCTGTTCAACTTCATGCCTTTTATCTCTTTCAATTGTCAAATAAGCCTCGGCTATCTGGCAAGCCTTTTCGGAACAAATCAGAACCTTCAATCCAGAAACATATGCCTTCATTCCGTCTGGGTCCGACTCAATCAGACGTAAAATCAGCTTACTTTTGTTCCCCGATATCGGCAAGTTGCGCTCCTTTGACATTTTCTTCAAATCTGGAACTCTATATCTCCAATCAAGACTTTTGGCGAGACCTGCGCGATTAAGCATGCCCTCCTTCAAAAAACGTTTGATGGCTTTCTTGGGATGTTCACGCAATGCTTGTTCCCATGACATGACAGTTTTTTCGTAATCCTCCATTGTGTGAGGATTAAGAAACTTACTCAAGAGAAGTAAGTGTGCTGGTGACTTTTGCCATCTGAATCCAAAAAGAAACTTTAGCATTGTATCCCCAAGAGCAATTGTAAAGAACACTCCGTCTCACGAATGTAGAATTGTAACAGCAGGGCTACACAAATTAGCGGAAACGATCTTTGCTCAATATACGACGTACTGCCACGATGACAATTGTGGTAAATACGTATTTTTTCTCTACATAACACACCCACGCCCGCCAACGGGCTACTGTCGAGATCGTCAAACCGCTTGCCCGATAGAATCCATCCAAAGCCCAACCGCTCATCGTCCGCAAGCCCGTTATCGGATATGCCTATGCTACGCAGTGACGACTTTTTCCCAGACGCAATTTATCAGTCTGCGTTGGAAGGCTGTGGCCGGAACTGTGCGGGCTGCACCTGGTCAATCGCGAATTTGGCCCGGACGCGCTCGAGCATTTGGGCCTTCTTTCGAATTCCCCAGACCAGCACCGAAATGGGCTCTCTGTTCTTGCCCTTGAACGTGATGACGATCTTTCCAAAGCCCATGAGCCGTTCGAGAAAATCGCTCGTGTCAATGCGGCTGTTGTAATCCTCCCTGCCGATCTGCTCGCCGGACTCGGTCGGGCCTTCCTGCAGATTCAGGGAGTTGGGCGTTATGGTTATGTAATTGAAAAGTCCCTTGAGCCAGGACATGGCAATTGTAAACAGGCCGATCACGCCGACCAGAAGATAACCCGTAGCATTGATGCTCAAAGCAAGGTGTCTGAAAAGTCTCAGGAAGCCCGTGACCCAACCCAGCAGGTGCAGCCACAACAGAAAGAAACCCAGGCTGATCAGAATAATCAGCAGCACCTTGATGCTGATGCTGTATTCCTCGATGAGAAAATTCAGGAAGAATACCGCCAGCCAGACGCCCCCGATAATCACGGCAGGAACCGAGCCAAAGAGCCACCATCCGACCTGACTCAAGAACATCAGCAAGGCGGCCGCCAGTGACACGACAATCGTCGGGGCGTACAGTATCTTCGGCGTCCAGTTGAAAACGATAAGCCAGTCATTGATGTCCGGGTCGAGCTTCATCACCTTCTGCATTTTCAACCGTGTTCTGACCGTTCTGCGAAGGATCAGCCACGCCACCACCGCGGCGACGAGTATACCTGCGGCGACATACAGGGCGATCATCTGATTTGAGACCCAGCCAACCCCGGCTATCTTCGGAATCAAATAGCCGATCAGAATCCACGCGATAACGACCAGTCCAAGCAGAACTGCACACCCGATTATGACGGGCTTTTTCCATTTTGGACCCGGACGGTCGCTTTGGGGTTCAGCACTCTGATTCTCCTGGAAATTCTGTCCATCCATGGGAAATCCTTTCACAAAGAGCTTCTGACCTATGCCAAACGCAAATCAGGCGTACGCTATTATGCTACTGCATATCGCCCGCCGGCACAATAGGCTCCCAGCGCACCTTTGCGGCGCCCAGGAGCGTGCCGGTAGCATAGGACAGGTCAACGAGTGCTATTTGATACTCCGTCAGGGCCAGGATTTCGGCGCTTTGTGCGTCGGCGAAATTCGTCTGCGCCTCGAGCACGTCGGTCGAGGTCCCCATGCCCAGCTCGAACTGCCGCTTCTCGGCGTCGAACAGCCGGCCATTGAGAACGGTCGTTTGTCGGCCGGCCAGAACGCGCTGCCAGTTTGCCTCAAGCTGGTCGATGGCATTGAGCACCTCAAGCTCAATGGTCGCCTCCCGGCTATCGCGGCTGGCCAGCCGCTGCCTTCGCTGGTAGAACGCCTGTCGAACCCGGCTGTTAGCCGCGACATTGCCCAGAGGAACTAACAACTGCAACCCCAGGCGGTGATCCTCAAACCTCTTGTCGAAAAGCAAATCAAATGACTCATCGCGCGTGGGTCCAAGACCATTTACGTTGTACGTATAATCCATTGTCGCCACAGGAAGTGCCTGGTTCTGCATATAATCGAGCGTGGCGACGTCCTCAGCGATTTGCAGCTCCAGCTCGAGCATCTCCATTCGATTATCCACGGCCGTAGCCACCAGCCGGTCCATCGCCAGCTCGTAGCGAACGGGGTCGGGCTCGGTGGCGGGTATAAGAACCGTCGGGGTCTGCATGTCCAGACCCACTTTGTGAAGCATTCGCTTGAGCTCGCGCTGCCGGTCGCGCATGTTGTTCTCCGAGATGATAATGGCTTCGAGCCGCTGCGCGACACCCGCCTCGGTGCGAATCACCTCGACCTGCGGCTTGTCGCCGGCCGCCACGAAACGCATGGCCTGCTCGAGGAGCGCTTGCGCCAGCTCATACTGCTGCTGGCGCACCTGCAGCTCCCTTCGGGCCGCGTAGAGCCGCCAGTACACACGGTCCGCCGCAGCAATCGCCCGGATGACCTCCAGTTTCGTTCGAGCATCGATGATCTGCCGCTCATACTCGGCGATGCGAATCGCGTAGGTATTGGCCCTCTTGCCGGCGCCGCGAAGGAGCGGCTGACTGATCGAAACGGACAGGTCCGAGCCGTAGGAAGGATTGAATATCGAGTAAAGAGAGTTCGTCTTGGTGCGGGTGTCGGCCAGGTCAAAGGTAACGGTTCCTCCGGTTTGCAAAGGAACCCGAACGCCCAGGTCCGTAGCGGAATAATCCAGGCTTGAGCCGGCGATATCAAGGATTGATGCAACCGGCGTGTCGGTCTTGCCGTACTGCACGTTGGAGAAGAACGCGGCCTCGAACTGCGCCTCCTGCTCAGTCACTTTTTCGGCGGCGATGGCGGGGCTGATAAGCTGGACCTTGAGATCGAGGTTGTTCTCCAGTGTCAGCGCTCGGCATTCCTCCAACGTAAGCGATAGCTCCTTCGGCGGCGCTTGATTGACATCGTTCACATCAGCACGGCCGCCCTTTCCCTCTTCGGCTTCTTTCAGCTCAAGCGTCTCTACGTCTCGCAGCCTCTCCGGGGCGATCTTGACCCGGCCGGACTCCCCATCGTCGAAAAACTGCTCGCAGCCGGCAAGCAGAACGACGGCTAATCCGATAAGAACGACGGACAAATACCCATTGTGCAAGAATCTTCTATTCATGTCTAAGCGCCTCAATTGGGTCGAGCCTGGCGGCCTTGATCGCCGGGAACATACCGAAGAAGATGCCTACCGCACCGGCAAAACCAAACGAAATAGCGATGGCCCACCAGGGGATATAAGCCATGTCCATCTCGACTTTCGGGATGTTCGCGATGCCCATCGTCAGGAGCTGGCCGAACCCGACCCCGACCAGACCGCCGACAAAGCACAAAACAACGGATTCAATCAGAAACTGGGTTAAGATCGCGGTCTTCTTTGCCCCTACGGCTTTACGAAGCCCTATCTCGCGGGTCCGCTCCGATACCGAAACCAGCATGATATTCATAATGCCTACTCCGCCGACGAGCAGGGAAATCCCGACAATGCCGCCGGCCACCATTGTGACGATCGTCGCTATCTTGTTGAATATATCCAATATGTTCTTGAGTGACAGAACTTCAAAGGTGTCCGGCTCGCCGGGCTTGATATTGCGCGTCCGCCGCAGGAAGAAGCTGATCTCCGCCCGGGCGTCCTCTGAAACCTCGGCGGTTTTGCTTTCGGCAAGAACACCGATGTATAGATACTGTCTGAGCTTGAAGCTGGTCTTGAAGGGAATGAAGATCTCAGAAGTCTCCTGGTTACCCCCACCGAACAGAGATTCAGGACGAGGTTCAATGACCCCAATAATATAGAACGTGTGGTAGCCTATAAGAATCGGCTGGCCTATGCAGTCACGGTCAAGCCGAAGCTCGTTGCGCAGCTTGGGGTCGATCAGGCAGACCTGTCGCACCTGCATTTCATCAATCACCGAAAGCGGTCTTCCAATCGTCACCGGACGGCTCTCGATCTTTTGGCTGTCAGGCTCAATTCCACGAACCATCACGTTTTCCATCGACCTCTCGCGGTGACTGACCGTATATTGTCCGACCCAGGTCTGGCGGCCGAACCGCTTCACCGAGGGACAATGCTCGAGCATGCCGTCGAATTGTTCGGGCAGGAAGCGAATACTCCACCACGGGGCGTGCTGCAAAGGCCCGGTGTCAGGGTGCCTGGGCTGAATGAATATGGTATTGCTTCCCAGGGTCTCCACATGGGTCAGTATCTTGGCTTTCAAGCCGCTCAGGGCGGCTATCACCGCCGTCACGGAAGCGACGCCGATCACAATGCCCAGGGTGGTGAGGACCGATCTGGTCTTGTTTGCCCAGATCTGACTCAGGGACAAATAGACGCTCTGATAGAAGAGTCTGAAAAACAGCAGAGGCGCTGCGATTAAGGCTTTCATGGCTGATCCTCCCGTACCGCTTCCTGGGTGAAGCTCCCGAGCGCCGAGTCCTGGGCCGTCGGCAGGTCGCTGTACACGAGGCCGTCCTTCATGCGAATAATTCGCCTGGCATGACAGGCGACGCTTTCCTCGTGCGTGACTAAGATAATGGTCTGGCCTTCCCGGTAAAGCTGGTCAAACAGTCCCATGATGTCCTCGCTGGTCTTGCTGTCCAGATTGCCGGTAGGCTCATCGGCAAGAACAATACTGGGCTCGCAGATCAAGGCCCGGGCGATGGCCACCCGCTGCTTTTCACCCCCGGAAAGCTGGTTCGGCTTGTGTTTTATCCGGTCGCCCAGCCCCACTTTCTCCAGCACGTTTTTGGCACGCTTGCGTCGAGACCACCAGCCGTTTTTCGAATAGATTAACGGCATCTCCACGTTCTTGAGGGCGTTGAGCTGGCTCAGCAGCTCAAACGACTGGAAGACGAACCCGATTCGCTCGTTGCGGACCCGGGCCAGCGCTGCGTCGCTCATCCGCGTGGTGTCCTGCCCGTCCAGCTCGTAGTACCCCGACGTGGCTCTGTCCAGGCAGCCCAGGACGTTCATCAGCGTGCTCTTGCCGGAGCCGGAAGCCCCCATCACTGCAACGTATTCGTTCTCGTACAGGTCCAGACTGATTCCGTCCAGGGCGTGGATGCGTTCCACGCCGACCTTATAAACCCGTCTGATATCGCGCAATCGGATCACGGGTTTACCAGCCTGTGGTTGAAACACCGGCTTATCAGCTTCGGCCTCTATCGTTGGCATCGCTTGCAGCTTCTTTATCAGCCTCAGCTTTAGTTCCTTTTGTCTTTGGTTTTGCTTCACGCTCGTCCTGTATTAACTGATCGTGTTTGATGCTTTCGAGCACTTTATAGGGACCGACAATGATCTTGTCCTGCTCCGTGACGCCCGACTCAATTATCGTGTGGGTCAGGTTGCTCTGAGCCGTCTTCACGGGTGTGACCTTGGCTTTACCATCGTTATAGAGGTAAACCACCGTCGCAAAGGTCTTGCCCTTATCCACGTGGGCGGACTTATCGCGAATCTCCAGAGGCAGGTCATCGACGGGGCGACCCAGCACCGCCTGGCTCGGCACATTAAGCACGTTCTCGTGTTTGAGAGTTTCGATGTCCACGTGGGCGGTCAGGCCCGAATACAGCTTCTGCACGTCACCCTCAAGTAAAATCTCCGTCCTGAAGTATTTCGTCGCGGTCGTTGACATCCTGTGCGTCAACGCAATCGAATCGACGATGCCTTTGAATTCCTCGTCGGGAAAGGCCTGGACGTGAACCGTGGCCCTTTGGCCCACCGCCAATTTGCCGACGTCGGCTTCGTCCACCTGGGCGACCAGCAGCATCGTGGCCCGGTCCGCCACCTCCATGATCACGGTGCCCGGGTTGTTCATGGTCCCCATAATGACCATTTCACCGACCTCTGCGTCGAGCCGGGTGATCACACCGTCGATGGGAGAAGTGATCGTCGTATGACTCAGCGCCTCGCGCGCCTGGGCGATTCCGGCATCGGCAACCTCAAGATTGTGTTTGAGCACCTCTAAGTTCAGCTCTGCCGATTGCAGCGTGTGCTTGGCGGCCTCATACTGCGACTTGAGCTCGTCGAACTTGGCCTGAGCCTGGTCCAGAGTGGCTTGAGCGATGTCTTTCGATGCGAGCAGCCCTTTTTGGCGATCCAGGTCGCGCTCGGCCTGTTTGAGCGAGGCCTCAAGGCCGACAAGACTCGCCCGCTGACCGGCGATCCTGGCTTTCTCGACGGCTGTCTGGGCGACCTGGGCGGCGCGGCCGGCCTCGGCCGAAGTCAGCCGGCTCTCCAAATCCTTTGAATCCAGGTGCACCAGCACGGAGGCCGGCACCGGAGGATTTGCGTTCGGATCACCGCAAGTCACCGTATCCCCCTCCTCGTGGGGCAGCGCCATGATGCGTGCTGAGACTTTCGCACTGATCTCCACCTTTGTCTTAGGCTCGATCTCGCCGGGGGCGCTGACAAATTCGATCAGCTCACCGCGCTGAGGGGTTTCGATGCGAACGACCGTCGGCTTGCCACCCCCCTTGAGCTTCATCCTGACCCATACCCCTACCCCGGAAGCAACAACCAGCATCACGACGATCATGATGACAATGATGCGAGACTTTTTCACGATGAAACCTTTCCTGCAAGGAATAACGCTCGATACAAGACTTCACAGCCGGTTATAAGAGTAATAATCCGGTTTAAATGTTACCGTTCTGTTACGGTTTTGTACTTTTTTTGTTATTTTTCGTACCTATAGCAAGCTGAGAGTCCCAATAGGGGCGTTCACACGCCTTTGCGGCTCGATTAGACTCCTTCAGCGGCTATATTAAAATAGACGCCCAACTCCGATATCTTTTGCGCTGCCTCCGAAAAAAACGTCCGGCTGCGAACCACCCCCAAGCTTCGCTTGAGGGCGCCACCCACCGGGCGGCTTTGGCCATGATGGTCACAACGCTCTCAATCCAGGATAAAAGAACGTTCCTATACACCTCCCTGCCGACCCGGGAAAATCTCCTCTGTCCGCAAACACAGACAGTATCAAAAAACGCCGGCCACTTACCTGGCCGCCACCACGTGCGCTTCTGCATCGGTTTGTGGGTTATGCCGGCCCTCTATCTCGAACGGCTGGCCTGGACCACAACCGGCGGCGAACAATAGAATCGCCCCAACAACCGCCAGCATTACTATCGTCTTCACAATATATCCTTCCATAGAGGTACCGCTATCCCTATAAGTAAGAGAATACCGGAAAAACAAAGAAAATGCAAGCAGCAACCGCGCCCGAGACGCAACCGCCGTGTCGGAGATACAAAGCAAACGCCTTAGACCGCGGTATCATAGCAGGAATTCACTGATGTGCACCGCGCAGTCGCGGAACTTCTCAGCGGGCAGGGTGACCGTTTTCCATTTGGGGCTGCGGCGTTTCATGAACTTGCAGTAATCCTCCAGAGCGATGCAGAAGAACACGTATCTGTTCGCGTCGAACTCAAAAACGTCCTTACCGTCAAAATCAACGTCAATATTCTCCGCGCGATAGGCAAAAACAAACGCAGCCTGGTGCCCCGCCCCCAAAGCCTGCTGCCACTTGAGAAGACCGTCCACGTCCTCGGCGGTGACCCAGCATTCCAGGCCCGCCAGTTTGCTTAAGCTGGTCCCCTTGAACGTCCTGCCTTTGACTTCGGCGATGATCGTCTGGCCCTCGCGCGGGTGCAGCAGAAAATCGAAGCTCTTGACGCCGGCGTGCCCGAAAGCCGCTCGCTTGTGCTCATCGACCGCCTCGTACGAAATGCGGCTGTCGATCAGCCAATTCTCGAACGCCTGCTCGTAATGATTGGGACAGGAGTCCTTCATGTGCGTTTCTCTCGGCGACGGGTGGCAGCCTCAAGCGCAGCTTGGGGATGGCATCTGGTACCGACCATCCCCAAAGCCTTTGGCTTTGGGGATGCCACCCAATCACAAGTGGACAATTTACGAATTCATGCCTGACAGACTATCGGGTTTGCCAGAGCAATCGTTTTTTGCAGCGCAACGTGCACCCAAAGACTACGTGTTCGGTCCGAACAGCCGTGGGACAAGCTCGTTCAGGAAAATCCGCCACAGCCGCCACTCGTGGGCGCCGCCGGTAATGTGGGCAATGTGCTTGATTTCTCCCGCATTCAGCCGTCCAAGAAAATTCTGGTTTGCCTGGTACAGGAAGTCCTTATTGCCGCAGCCGACCCACAGCAGCCGAAGCTTTTCGTTGATAGATGCCGGTTTGGCGAGCAATTCGTTGAGCTTTTCATCCGCCGGTACGGCGGAGCTAAAGGCCCCCACCCAGCCGAACAAGTCGAGATTACCCAGCCCCACCGTCAGCGCCTGTCCGCCGCCCATGGAGAGGCCGGCTATCGCCCGGTCTTTTTGTGCCGTGCTCACACGATAGCATTTCTGGATGTAAGGAATTACATCGTCAACAAGGTCTTCCTCGAAAGCACTGTAGTTGCCTATGCTTCGCATGTCCGGGGGCGCCGACGGCGTATGCCCATAAGGCATCACAATCACGAACGGCCGGGCCATCTTTTGGGCGAGCAGATTATCCACAATCACGTTGGCCCGCCCGACGACCGTCCAGGTATTCTCCGTATCCCCCAGCCCGTGCAGCAGATAAAGCACGGGATATCCGGCCTGCCGGTCTTCTTCATAGCCGGGCGGCGTATAGACATAAAGCCCCCGAGCGATGCCGAGCGACATGGACTGATATTTGTGCACGTGCACCGTGCCATGAGGGACCTGTTGCTCCTCGAAGAACATCGGCTTATCGCCGCCGATCAGGACGAGATTCTTCGCCCCGCGGCCCCAGAACTTGAGCCATGAATTTGCGGGGTCCGTAACCTGCAGGCCGTCCACGACGAAATTGTACTCGTAAATCTCCGGCTCGGCCGGCCCGACGGTAACCTGCCACAGGCCGCTGTCGTCCTTCGTCATGTGCTGAATCCCCTCGGCGAACTGCACGCTCAGCCCGACGCGTCTGGCGTTGGGGGCAGAAAGGCGAAACGTCACCCGGCGATCGCTTTGGACCTCAGGCGAGACGACCGTTGGGCCTCCCTGGGCATGGAGCCGTGAATTCACACAAACCAGCAGGCACAAACACACTACCGAGCAATGGGGTCGGCAGAATCTCATCTTTCTCGCCTTCCAACAGAAGTAATCAAACTCCCTTAACGGACTCTAACCCGGACAAAAACTCATCCACTTTCTTACGTTCCTGCTTGCGCGTCACCATATTCTTGACTGCAATCTTACCCTCCTTTAGCTCCTCCTCACCTATGATTATGCAATTCTCTGTATTCTGAGCCGAAGCTTCTTTCAACTGCTTCGAAAGACTTCCCATCTTATAGCTGAAATTGGCCGAGTGTCCCATCGAACGTAGCTCTGCAATAATCTGATATGCTTCCTTCTCTGCTTCCTCCTCTGCTTGTTCATCTGCATCGCAAGTGCTTATTACGAAATATTCGAGATCTCTCTTAGGGACCTGTAGCAAGCCTTTTTCTCTCAGGAGTAATTCCAGCACATAATCGCCCATTCCCATCCCAGTCGCCGAAACAGCGGGGCCGCCGAAGTCGGCTAATAGATTGTCATATCTACCTCCGCCGCAAATGGCACGGAATTCGCCTGCAATATCATGCACCTCAAACACAATTCCCGTGTAGTAGGCCAGCCCTCGAACAATGCTCGGATCGAACGTGCAATAATCTCCAATCCCCCATTGTTCAAGGACCCGATTCAACTTACGGACTTCTCTTATAGCCCCCATTACATCAGAACTACTCCTCAGATTGAGTATTTTGGGAATCTCGTCAACCGATTTGGCTTCCATGAAAGCCTCAATCTCACTAACGGCCCGCTTTTCATGATCGGATTCTCCAAACAACTTTTCTGAAAACTCTTCAACAACATGTTTGCCTATAATGTGTTCGTTGAGCAATTCTGTGAATGCCTCCCGCGACAGCTTGGCCTTCTTATCGAGAACCGGAAACAATGAATCCAGAGTCGATTCCTTAACACCTATTTCTCGTAGGACCGCGCTAAGTAGCTTTCTGCTGGATATTTTGACCTTGATGTCATTGCTTGTCAAACCGGCCCGGCGCAGATAATTAACTGTTGTAAATATGACTTCGACATCAGCCAACACGCTGTCTTCGCCGATGATGTCGATGTTCCATTGGAAGAATTCGCGGAGGCGGCCTTTTTGAGGGCGCTCGGCGCGGAACAATCTCGGGACGGAGAACCACTTGATCGGCCGAGGCAGCGAGCTGATTCGCTGGTTGACCATCCGCGCCAGCGTCGGGGTCATCTCGGGGCGCAGCGCCAGGTCTCGGCCGCCACGGTCGGTCAGGGAAAAAAGCTGCTCGACGATTTCCTCGCCGCTCTTAATCTGGAACATCTTGAGGTACTCGAAAATCGGCCCATCGTATTCTTCGAAGCCGTTGCGAAGCGACACCTTCTTCCAGCCGTCCACGATGTAATTGTGCACGGCCATGTCCTCCGGATAAAAATCCCTGGTTCCCTTGACCGGCGGTATCTTCATTTCTTCTTTCTCTTTTTCTTCGTCTTTTGTTTCTCAGTCACGTTGTTGTCGAACTTTACCTTGATATACTCTTCCATTTCTTTATCGCTGGTAAAGTGCAGCTCATAGTCATACTCACCCTCGGTATAATCACAATCGGCGTGGCGGTATTTTCTGCAGATTTTGGGCCTCTTGTCGTAAATCCGGCAGCGATAGTCTCTCCTGGACAGGTACCTGCAGCGGTTCTTGATATTCAGGTACCAATCGCCCTCCTCGACGAAAACGGTGATATCCTCATGGCACAGGTACCATCGTATGTCCTCGTAGTCGTCCTTCTCTTTCGGCGTGTCGAGCGGCAGTGCAAAATACTTACAGCACAGCCCCGTGCATTTGTCACATTGACTCTTTTTTTTCATTCAAACAAACCCTGCTATCGCAACCGTCAAACGTCATCCGCCCAAGGCGCTCCACTATAAAAGATCGGCCGCCCGCCGTCAAGGAGAGCAATTCGAGGCTTCCGGATTGTACCGGTGCGGCCCATTCGGCTATAATTGTGAGAGATATGCTCGACGCCGGCACGCATCAGACCGGAACGATAGACGAAGGTTTTCACAGGACGCTTCGTTGAAAAACACAAGGGGCCGTTATGCGGAAAGTAAAAGGCTGTACCATCTCAGGCATGAGCCGGCCCAGCCGGGATAACGCGGCACTTGCGACGAGCTTTGTGCTCATAGAGCTTCTAATTGTCGTGGCGGTTATCGCGCTATTGCTGGGCATCCTGCTGCCGGCCGTCCAGCGGATCAGACGGCAGGCGAAATCCATCGCGTGCCAGACCAATTTACACCAATGGGGCCTTATGTTCTCGATGTACACGGGCGCCAACGACGGCAAATTCTTCACGATGGCCGGCGGCGACACGTGGATCGGGCCGATGCAGCCCTACTACGGCGGTTGCAGAGATTCGCTCTTCCTGTGCCCGATGGCAAAAAAGCACTACGTCGAGGCTCCCGAATCGCTGCCTGACGCTCCGGCCCTTGACACCGTCACCAAGAAGCGCTACTGGGCGTTGAAATACATCGGCGGCGGCACCAAATATCACGCATGGTGGCTGTTCGAGCCTGCGTTGTTCTGCAGCTACGGCCTGAACGACTGGGTCATCGACCACCCGGCGGATCCGGCCGCTACGGACTCGCTATGGAGGACCAGCGACATCAGGGACGCCGGCAACGTGCCGGTTTTCCTCGACTGCGTCTGGCGAGGCTCGCGTCCGCACGACCTGGATAGACCCGCGGCGGACGAAAACTATCCGCCCCGCATCCCGCTGGGCTCGGATGTACAGTTCAACGCGATGCAGTATTTTTGCATCGACCGCCACGAAGCGGCCGTCAACAGCGTATTCATGGATGGCTCGGTCAGAAAGGCCGGACTCAAGCAGTTATGGACCTTCAGATGGCACCGGTACTATGACCCCAACGGCCCCTGGACCAGGGCCGGCGGCGTCGAGCCGTCCGACTGGCCCGAATGGATGAGAAACTTCAAAGACTACTGAAAGACAGTCCCGGCAGCCCCCAGAAAAAAAAAGTGGCCGGGTCAAAAAATACGTAGTCACCACAATAGCCAAGCTCAGATCCTTATCGGTATTCTAAGCGCCGAAGGAATGCGCTTATGCAGATAGTGGACAAACATAGCCGTGAAATTGAGAAAATCATGGCGAATTCGCAATGCCCAATCGATTTCGCCTGCTATAAATCGGGCTTCGAAGACGTGTGCAAAGCCAAAGATGTAGGTATAGACGGATTTGCGTATTGTCTCGAAGAGCCGGATAAGGCCCAGCGATGCCGATTTTCATTATCTTTTGGCTATCGCTATCTGTGCAAATGCCGCCTTCGAATTTACGCAGCAAGGCATTTAAACGTTTGAATCAGTGGCTTTCCCCGTTTTCCTTACGCTCTCCAGGGCCGCTGTCTTTTTACCTCGCCCGAGAATACCTGCTGGGCGATAAGCGCATTTTCGATGACCTGAAAATCGAACATCCCCACGCAGGCGAAATCGGCGCCGCTCTCGAAGACGAACTTAAACGTGTCCCTCGGATGATACGCACCGGCGGCCAGGACCTTGAAGGCCACCCAGGGCGTCTCGAGCGTTTTCATATATTCGATTGTTTCTTCGGGGTTGTGGCACCAGATATTGTCGTTTTCCGGCTGGATATTGGCCGACCAGTAATTCGTCGGATGCAGCGTCTTGACCCAGAAGTCGGGTTTCAGGCCGCCATTGACACAGGCCTTGACCGTATCGAGCAGATGCGCCCCCAAGCCGCCGGGGATGCCCTGCTCTTTGATATATTCGAGCGCTTCGCCTAACAGAGGCACATGGTCCTTCTTGACCTCGTTGTCACACAGGCCGCCCTGGATATAGACCGCGTGCGCGCCGCCGTCCACGGAGCGTTTAATGCCGGTCTTAATGTCGGGGCCCGAGGCGCAATCCGAAATCCACTGGACTTTGCCGCCGCGCTCGTCCCAGTACCGGTTGATGACCCGGTCGGAAACGGGATTGGTCAGGATCGTATTGATGCCGTTTTCTTCGGCCAGTTCCAGCGTCTCGAAGACCTTTTCATCCGTGTGATAGGCCTTGACCAGCGAAGAAACGTACATCAGGTCCCTGCTGTGGGCCCAGCCGCCGATCAGATTGCCGCCGCAGAATACCCGGCTGATATTGAGATTCTTGATCTTGCCAAACGGCAGTTTATTACCCGCTGAACCAGCCTTGTCCCTGGGCGCGGGGGCCTTTTCGCTCCCCGGCGTCCCGGCCATCTTAGCTAAAAGGTTCTGCTCCTCGAAGCTGCCAAGCCCCAACGCAGCGCCTGCCGAAGCAGCGATGGACTTCCTCAAAAAACCACGACGATCTACATTCTTATTCTCGGACATATTTTCCATCCCTTCGATTCGAACAAATAATATGAAGGTTCTTCGTTCCTGCCTTTAGGCCCTCCAGGGCCGCTGGCGGTTCATTGTACCGGAGAGAATATCCTTTGCAATCAGCACGTCCTCGATAATTTGAAAGTCGAACATGCCCACGCACAGAAAATCAGCGCCATTTTCAAAGGCATATCTGAAGCCGTCCCGCGGATGAATCGCACCGGCGGCCAGGACCTTGTACGCAATCCACGGTTTTTCCATCGTCTTCATGAACTCGATGGTTTTCTGCGGCTCCTTGTCCCAGTAGTTGTCCACATTGTAGTTGTCGATGACGTCCTTGTTCTGGTCCGGCGCCCGCGTGGACCAGTATTTGGCGCTGTGGTGCGTCTTCATGTAGAAGTCGGCGTTCAGGCCGGCCTGCTCGCACGCCATAGGCGTCCCCAGGTTATGCCCGCCGACGCCGCCGATAATTCCATTTTTCCTGATGAAATCGACGACCTGCCCGATCAAATCGGTCCTGCCGTTCCTTGCCCAGAGGTCGCCGATATTGCCGATCAGAAAGGCCCCTACCGCTCCGCCGTCAATGGCCTTCTTCAGGTCCCCCGTGAGGTCATCGGTCGCGGCCGTGCACTGAGCGATCCACTGAATCTTGCCGCCCCTTTCGTCCCAGTATTTATTCAAAAGCGGGGCCGAGCCGGAGCCGGTGATGATCGTATTGATTCCGTTTTCCTCGCAGATCTGGAGGGTCTCGATGATCTTCTCATCCGTGAAGTAATGTTTCAGCAGCGATGAGACGTAAACCAGGTCCCTGCTGTGAGCGTATCCGCCGATCAGATTGCCGCCGCAGATGATCCGGCTGATCTTGACCTTGCCGATGGTTCCCGCCGGTAGGCCGTTGACCCCCGCGTCTTGCTGGCGCAAGTTAGAAGCGGGGGCCGCCTTTGCCGGCTTGCCCGCTGCGGCCAATAAAGCCTTCTCTTCGAGGCTCAGAACTGACGCTGCCGCGGCCGAGCCGACTACGGACCGTTTGAGAAACTGCCGGCGATTCACGCATTCCGCCATTGTCCCGCCCTCTCTAAAACCTTTTTCAGACTACAGAAACTTAAATTACTCCTGGGCACCGTTGGCCAGCAGCAGATCGACGATCTCGGTCTGCCTCTTCTGCTTGGCTATATTTAGCGGAGTCTGGCCCATGCGGTCTCTGACGTTGACATCGGCCCTCTTGGCCACGAGCAGCTCGACAATCTCACGATTACCCGACGCGACGGCTACATGCAGGGGCGTCCCCTGAATCTCGCTGGCCGCATTGATATCGGCCCCCTCATCGACGAGAAATTGAGCGATAATCTTACAGTTCCGCATGGCGGCAAAGTGCAGCGGCGTCGTGCCGTCCCCCATCTTGGCGTTCATATCGGCGCCGTTGTTGATCAGCAGCATGGCGACGTCCTCATGCCCCTGCACGAGCGATATATGCAGCGGCGTTACGTCGTTCTTGGCCTTCGCGTTGACATCGGCGCCGTCGGCAATGAGCGACTTAGCCTGCTCGAAATCACCCTTGGCCACCGCCTGCTGCAGGGCTTCGGTGGCCTTAGCGGGATCCATTGACACACGCGCAGCCGGCGCTTCGGCCGGTGCTTCAGCCGGTTTTTCCTCAGCGACCGCTTCGGCCGGGGCGGCGGGTTCTGCCGCAACGTTTGGCTCCGCCGGCGTTGCCGGGGCCTTGACGGCGGGTTGTTGTGCCGGCGGTTTAGGCTCCTGCTTCTTGCACCCACAAACAGCTAAAACAGCCCCCAGGACTATACAAAGCAGTCTGATATATCGCATTTTCAGCCTCTCTAAGCAATTTCCGATTTTCGATGTTCGATTTTCGATTGGCAATCGGCAATCGCAAATCGACAGTCGGCAATCCGTAGGCTCTTAACATTGTACCCACGTCAATTCAGCGCAGTATTCTACCATACCCCCACCCAAATTGCAAGGTTCGCAAATGTTCGCCCGAAATTCACTGCAAAGCGCCCATCGGCCATCTAAACCCCTCGTTGTAGAGATTTCTCACACAAACCCGCTCCTGGCTGTCGCGGGGTTGACATAATGTGCGAATAGACATATCGTTTCTCATATATTACAAACATGGAAATGATGAGACCTATGTTTTTCAAATTGCCTGCATTATTCGGGAATGTACCGGCTATGAACTTCCTCCACTATAACCAGGGAACCCATCAGGTGCTCACATGCGACTAAACGCGAGCAGGTATTTGCCAATAGTTCTTTGTACGTTCGCCGTCGGGAACTATTCCGTGTCCGCCCAGTACCACATTTACTGGGGAGATGTACACGGCCATACCAGCCTTTCCGATGGCAAGGGGAGTCTGGATGATTTCTTCACCTATGCCAGAGATGCTGCCAAATTGGATTTTGTGATCGTCACTGACCACGATTTTGGGAACGCATCACCTTGGTGGATGCCAAGAGAAAAATGGAAACTCACCCAGGATACAGCAGACAAGTATACGGTGAACGGGAAGTTCGTTGCCATTGCCGGGTACGAGTGGACTTCACAAACCAAATACTGGACTGATGTCGGCGAAACGGTTGTCTCCGAACGCCTGTTTCCGGGGCCACCCAAGTTCTACAACCATAAGAACGTGTATTTCCCCTCAAGAGTCGACTACATTTTTTGTGCCAAAGATCCGGCCTACATGAGCCCGGACTTGCTTGCCGAAGCGGTGCAGAAGCACGGGGGACTGATCCACAACGCGCATCCCACCGCTGGACCAGAAGGCAGGGACCAATTTGACTACAGTTTCTCTCATTACGCAGTGATTTCGAACACCGAGGTGGGGGCCGATACCATTCGGTATGACGGCAAGATATACCAGGTAAATTCGGAGAGCATCGTGCGGGATTTCTTAAACGGCGGCGGCAAGACGGGCTTTGTCAAGGGGACGGACACCCATGAGGGAAAATCCGCTGCGAGGACGGCGGTACTTGCCAGAGAATTGAGCCGTGAGGCGATCTTTGAGGCACTTCGCAACCGTCGAAACTATGCCGTTTCCAACGCACGAATTGTCTTGGATTTCAAGATAAACGAACACGAAATGGGCGAGGAAATTCAGATTGAGGACAAGCCTCACATTGTGGTAAGCGTCAAAGGTACCAACAAAATCAGCGAAGTAGCTATTGTGCGAAACGGCGCTATCGCGCATTCAATCAACCCGGGAGAGGATGAGGTTAGTTTTGAATATATGGACAATTCTTTCGAAGGCAACAGCTACTATTACGTGCGGGTGACCCAGGTCGACACGGATGAACATGGCAACCGTTCTTTTGCTTGGTCAAGTCCCATCTGGGTAAAGCGGAAATAATAAGGTTATTCTCGTGAGACCATCTACTGTGCGGAATAAGTTCTGCTGACTTGCCAGGTTAGAAAGAATCCATCCGTTTCCGCAGAGCAAGGCACAGAGTATTGCCAGGCTACGAACAAGAAAAGGCGGCGATAGCTTCGTGATTACCGCCGCCTTTGGGGATTTTTGGCTACTGGCCGGTTCTATTTTTTGGGTTCTTCGGGGACTTTGATCTGGTCCTTCTCTGCCTCGGTGAATTTGCTGTTGGCGGCCGGGCCGGCCTCCCAGCATTGTTCGAGCTTGCTGGGCTTTGGTTTCTTGATGGGGATTACAAAGACTTCCTGGCCTTTAGCGTTCTTTTCGATGCGTCCGCCGGCGCGGGTGACAGCCTGGCGAACCAGCTTCTTGCTGACCTCCACCAGCGACGGGAAATTATACGCCGTGTGGCTGAATTTGCCCTCCGGGTTCAGGGCCGACGTGAACTTGTCCGGCAGATTCTTAAAGCCGATGGTCGTAAACAGAACGCCGCCCGAATTGGAAGGATTGCAGTCGGAATCCAGGCCGCAACGCGTCGAGATGACAATCGTCTTATCGGGATCGCCTTCGCCGTACAGCAAACCCATCACGATATAGGCCCCGTTTATCTTGGCGTCGATATTGAACTCGCCTTTGTCGCACGAGAAGCGGCGGTAGTCGGGATTCTTCTGGTACTTATCCTCGATAAGCTGCCAGGTCTTCTGCCAGTCGTGGGGATTTTTCTTATGCCACGCTAACACATCGCGTATGCACTCGGCGTATTGGCTTTCTTTGGGGATGCACGCCAGGCCCGCGCGGACAATATCTTCCATATCATCTTCAAAAAAGGCTTCGGCGTACATTCCGCCGACGAACTGGCCGCCGTAAAGGCCGTCGCCGTAGTTCATCAGCCGGCCGAACTTCTCGCCCAGCTCGATGGCGACGTTGGGCAGGCCCGGGGCGATCAGGCCGGAGTAATCGGCCTCGATCTGATAATCAATGTCGTCGGCGTGCTTATTGAACTGCGGATGCCCTGAATCCGGCGGCGCGATGCCCTGGCGCAGATTATCCCGGCCGTTTTTGTTGGCGTGCCAGAGCGGGTAGCCGCTGTTGGCAAAGTCGATGCCCGCCTGGCGGATCGGCGCATTCATTCCGTAGAGCTCCAGCGTCCGCAGGAAGGTCATCTCGACGTAGATGTCGTCCTGGTTAAACTGGTTAATCAGCTCGGGCTTCCATGCCGGCATCTTGTCTTCGGGTATGATCTGGCTCTTGTAGCGAAACTCGGTGGGTCCGCCCCAGCCGACGCCGGCCATCTGGCCGATCCAGCCGGCCTTCATCTTGTCCACGTAATCCTCGGCCGTAATCCGCCGGGTGGTTGACTGACAACCTTCGACAAAAGTCAGGCCCAGGCCGACAGCGATGATCGTTAGAACTGCTCGCACATCTTTAGACATTTCCAGTACCTCCATAAATTCGCCAAAAATACGGTTGATCGTTCGGCTCCCTTATAACCAGCAAAGGTTCAAAAAACAAGTCTTTTTGCAAGTACAGCGAAAAAAACGCCGCGATACATATTTTAGACTGCGCGTTTGCAATGCTTTCAGAAACCTGTATAATGACCCCGAGTTTGTGGAAGATAGCTGAAAGATAAAACCATTGCAAATTCACAGTATGCCGAAGTTTAGACTGTTATTCGCAACATTGGCTGCGGGGTTGCTGCTGACTGCCTCGTCAACGGCCCCGGCCGATACATGGCACCTCGTGGACGGTAAGGTCTGGAAGGAAGTCTCCGGCGATCCCGACAGTCAGTTGCAGTTGGCTATGGCCGAGGCGAAGTCGTTTGTCAACACGGGCCAGACGCAGGAGGCTCGCGAAGCGTTCCAGGCGATCAAGGAAAAGTTCCCGGAAATCGCGGGGGCTGATTTTGACATTTACGTTAAGGCCGAGCTGTACTACTGCAAAGGGCGGTTTATCAGGGCGGTCCGCAGTTATGACAAGCTGCTGACCGACCATCCGAAGAGCACGCTTTGCCAGGCCGTTCTGGAGAGGGAATTCGCCATCGCCACAGCCTATCTGGGCGGTAAAAAGAAGGTTGTGCTCGGTTTCATTCAGTTGTCGGGATACTCCGAAGGCGTCCGAATCATGGAGAAAATCACGGACCGCGCCGGACTCGATTCACAGTTGGGGATAGACGCCGCACTGGCGGTGGCCAGGAGCTACGAAGAACGAGAGCTATACAACGAAGCGTATCTCAAATGGTGGGAGATCTCGCTCGAATGGCAAACCGGGCCGGTCGGCAAGGACGCCCTGCTCGGCATGGCGCGATGCAAACACGCGTCCTACAATAAAGAACCCGAGCACAAACAGCCCCTTTATGACGCCTCGCGACTGAGCACCGCGAAGAGCTGCTATGAAAGATTCCGGCTGCTCTTCCCGGCGGAGGCCAAAGAAATCGGCGTCGATCAGACGCTCAAGGAAATCGACGAGCAGTTGGCCCGCAAGCAGCTTACCATCGGCCGGTATTACCAGAAAGTTGGAAATAGACAGGCGGCCAATCTCTATTATGATATGGTCGTGAGCGATTGGCCCGGCACCGGGGCGGCGGAAACGGCAAAGGAATTGCGCACCGAGGACCGGGACACGACAAGTGATAGTCAGGCGCCCGGCGAAAAATGAAGAAAGGACTCCTCAAACAACAGCCCGTTCGTCGCAGGTTTTCCTTCCCCTGCGCGCTGCTGTGTTTCGGCGCGCTCTGTGCAGGATTGTGCGGATGCTCCGAGATAGGCGGCTATTCCAATGAGCCGCTGTTCCCACGGGACGTCGACAGCGTATGCCTGAAGATGTTCGATAACCAGAGCTTTCGGCGGGGCGTCGAGTACGAGCTGTCCGACGCTCTGGCCAAACGCATCGAAGCCGAAACGCCTTACAAGATCATTTCCGACGAAGACCTGGCCGACACGGAGATCAGCGGCCAGATCACGACCATAGGCGAGTTAGCGCTCAGCACGGACCGGGATATAGGCTCCGTGCTGGAAAAAGAAGTGGAGCTGCAGGCCGTGGTCACATGGAAGAACCTCAAGACCGGAGAGCTGCTGATCGATCACCAGCAGGTCAGTGCCTCGGCAAGCTATTCGGAGTACCAGATGCAGGACTTCAAATACGCCTCCGCTCTGGCTGCAAACAACCTGGCACGAAAGATCGTAGAACTTATGGAAAGGAACTGGTAGAATCGTGCGCCGAACCACAAACTGTCGCATAGTAAACATGATGGATAGTCAGGACGAGAAACCGTTTTTGCAGCGCCGCGGCCCGCAGAATAAGCCGGGCAAACCTCCTCTGCCGCGTTATGGACGAGGACCGCTCAGCTATATCGTCCCCGCTATCCTGATGGTTATCCTGATAGCGACGTTAGGACGCTGGCAGAGAGTCGAGACAATCAGATGGGATGAATTTGTCAAGCACGTCGAAGAGGGGCACGTCGAGAGCGTCACGGTAAAGGACACAGACGTCACCGGCCAATTTACTGACGATTATCTTTCCGGCCAGCCTGGCAAGGACAAAAAATCTTTTGTGGTCCATTTCAATCCGGACGTGCACGGGGCCTGGATCAGGGAGTTGCTGCAGACGAACAAGCAGATACAGAGCGATACGGCGCCGCAGCGAATCTGGCTTATTCTGCTGATCCAGTGGGTCCTGCCGCTGCTGCTGCTGATCGGATTCTTTTACTTTTTCTTCGCCCGGAACCTTCGCAGCGGGGCCGGAGGGATGCTGATGTCCTTCGGCCGCAGCAGGCACCGGGTCCAGGGAAAAGACAAGGCCAATGTCACGTTTTCGGACGTTGCCGGCGTCGATGAGGCGAAGGAAGAGGTCGCCGAGATCATCGAGTTTTTGAAAAATCCGAAAAAATTCCAGCGCCTGGGGGGCCGCATTCCTCGCGGCGTCCTGCTGGTGGGCCCGCCCGGCTGTGGAAAGACGCTGCTGGCCAAGGCCATTGCGGGCCAGGCCGACGTGCCGTTCTTCAGCATCTCCGGCAGTGACTTCGTGGAGATGTTCGTCGGCGTCGGCGCCTCGCGCGTTCGGGATTTGTTCAAACAGGCCAAAGACAATTCGCCCTGTATCATTTTCCTCGACGAAGTGGACGCCATCGGGCGCAAACGCGGTCCCGGCTTCGTCGGCGGCGGGCATGACGAGCGTGAGCAAACACTCAACGCCATCCTCGTCGAGATGGACGGCTTCGATACGAATGACCAAGTGATCGTGATTGCGGCGACAAATCGCGCCGATATTCTGGACCACGCGCTGACCCGGCCGGGGCGATTCGACCGGCAAGTCTTTGTACCCCTGCCGGACCTGAAAGGCCGAGTTGAGATACTGCGAGTCCACGCCAAGAAAGTCAAGATGGGACCCGACTCCAACCTTGAGAGGCTGGCGCGCGGGACGCCGATGTTCAGCGGGGCCGACCTGGCGGCCATTATCAACGAAGCGGCGCTGGCCGCCACCATGGCCAACAAAGATTACATCGAAATGGCCGACCTGGAGGAGGCCAGAGACAAGGTCCGATGGGGAAGAGCAAAAAAGAGCCGGGTCATCGACGAGAAGGAAAAGGAAATCATCGCTTACCACGAAGCCGGTCATACGCTCGTGCAGTCCTTGCTCGAAGATGCGGACCCGCTGCACAAGGTGAGCATCATTCCTCGCGGACCGATGGGCGGCGCGACGTTCGCCCTGCCGGAAAAAGACAGGACGATATTCACAAAGAGATATTGCATGGCGCTTTTGCAGGTGTGTTTCGGCGGCCGCGCCGCGGAAGAGATGTTCTGTGAGGACATATCCAGCGGCGCCCAATCGGACATCCAGCAGGCGACCAACATCGCAAAACAGATGGTCCTGACCTGGGGCATGAGCGAGGAGCTTGGCCCGATCAGCTACGGACCGGACTTAGGCGTCAAGGAGATGGTGTACCCGATGCCGGCCGAGAGAGAATACTCGGAAAAAACCGCCGAGGCCATCGACAGCGAGGTGAAAAGGCTCACCGGCGAAGCCCACACAAAAGCCAGGGAATTGATTGAAGCCAACAAGGACAGACTCCAAAACATAGCCAAGGCCCTGCTGAAATACGAAACGCTCGACGCCGAAGAGGTCAAATTGATTTTGGATGGCGGCTTCCTGGATAAACCCACCGTGGCCGATCTGTTGGCCGCCGAGCTGGCCAAGAGCGCACCGGCAACGCAGCCCGAGAAACAGCAGGAAGGATCGGCTCATTCGTAGTACGTCCGTTTCAATGATCTCTGAGCTTGCACTCAGGTAAGAGTTGCTGCGATGTTCAAGAATGTGCTTCTTACATCACTGGTAGGGCTTGCGTGTGTTTCTGTGTTCGCCTGTGGCGCCTTAGGGCAAAACTCCGCCGCACCCGAGCCGGCCGCCGGCATCGAGATAGCCAGACACGAGCAGGAATTCTCATCCGCCCGCATCGAGCCTGCCCGAATGGATGGCCAGGCCGGGATAGCAGTCCTGTTCACGGGGACACACGATCTCCATTATTACGCAAGTCCGAAAACCGCCCCGGCGCCCGGATTCGAGCTGAAGGTCGAGGCGAAATCCGCTGCTTTTGATTTCAGCAAGGCCGTGTTTCCCAAATGGCAGATTATCACGGACCCCGTCGGCACCAAAGTCGAAGTCTATGCCGGCGATTTCACCATTTTTGTGCCCATCACAGTCGCCAAAGCCCAGGCACAAACCGGCGCCGCTGACGTGGAGGTCAAGATTACCGGCATCACCTGCACGAGCTTGCTCTGCCTGCCGCCATTTGAAAAAACGCTGCAAGCGAAAATCGACTGGCGAGACCGTGACTCGTGGAGGCAGATTAGTCTTGAAGCTCCGGGTGACACAGGTGCAGCAGCCCCGGCCGCTGCGGGGCCGAGCTATGCGACGTGGTTTGCCCTGACGCTGGCGTTTGTCGCCGGGGTGATCCTGAATATCATGCCGTGCGTGCTGCCCGTGATCCCGCTGAAGGTGCTGGGCATCTTCGAGCAGGCCAGGCAAAGTAAGGCCAGATGCATCGCGTTGGGCCTTTCGTTTTGCCTGGGCATAGTGCTGTTTTTCGCCGCCCTGGCCGTCCTGAATATCATCCTTCGGCTCGGCTACGGCACCGTGTTCCAATGGGGAGACCATTTCAGGAATCCGGCGTTCCTGGTGGGTATGGCGATGTTGATGGTCGTGCTGGCGCTATTTATGTTCGGCGTCTTTACCGTGACGCCGCCGTCGTCGATAGCGGGCAAGGCCGGCCCGGGAAAGGGCCTTGCCGGCTCGGCGGCGATGGGCTTCCTGGCGGCCCTGTTGAGCACGCCGTGCAGCTTTGCGATATTGACCGCGGCCTTCGCATGGGCACAAACGCAAAAATTGCCGCTGGCAACCGTGGCCATTCTGCTGATCGGCGCCGGGATGGCCGCACCGTATGCAATCCTGACGTCCATTCCGTCGCTGCTGAAATTTCTGCCTAAAGCCGGACGATGGTCCGAGCTTTTCAAACAAACGATGGGTTTCGTTCTGCTGATCGTAGCAGTCTGGCTTGTGGCCGCCCTGCCGAAGGCGCGCAGCAACGCCGTGCTGTATTTCGGCGTCATTCTGGCGTTCTGCGTCTGGATGTGGGGCGGATGGGTCACGTTCAGCACCCCCGCCGCTCGCAAATGGGTGATACGCACAATCGCCGCCGTGCTCGCGGTGGCCGCCGGGCTCTGGCTGCTGCCGCCCGGCAAAGCCGACGCGATTGACTGGCAGCCATACGACGCCGCCCGGATCGACGGCGCCGTCAAGCAGCAGCGGCCCGTTCTGATTGAGTTCATGGCCGACTGGTGCCTGACGTGCAAGGCCGTCGAGAAGACGGTGTACGCGCGCCGCGACATCGCCGGGCTGATAAAGGCCAAAAGCGTGCTGGCCATCAAGGGCGATACGACCCTGCGTCAGAATCCCGCCTCGGTCGATTTGAAGGAGCTTTATAGGGAGCCGGGTGTGCCGGTGAGTATATTATTCGTGCCGGACAAAAATGAGCCGGTCCGGCTGCACGGCCTGCTGATCGGCGCCGAGCTCAAAGAGCTTTTGGAAAAGCTGCCGGACAAGAAGTGAACGAAAGTCACTCGCAAGGAGACCTGACAAAATTGGGCAAGCAAAAGAAAAATATAAAAGTTGACAAGGCCGAGGCCGCTGATCGCATCAAAAAAATCTGGCCCATCCTGAAGAAATCGTACCCGCGTGCAAAAATCGCACTGGAGTTTGTCAATCCGCTGGAGCTGCTGATCGCAACGATTCTCTCGGCCCAGTGCACGGACGTACGGGTCAACATGGTGACCAAAAACCTGTTCAAGAAGTACAAATCCGCCTCCGACTGGGTCAACGCCGACTTGAAGGAAATCGAGTCGGACATCCGAAGCACGGGCTTCTTCCGCAACAAGGCCCTCAATATCAAGGGGGCGTGCACGAAGATTATCGAGCAGTACGGCGGCAAAGTACCCGGCACGATGGAGGAATTGCTGATCCTGCCGGGCGTAGGGCGAAAAACCGCCAATTGCGTGCTTGGCGACGCCTTTGGCGTGCCCGGAATCACCTGTGACACGCACGTAATTCGCCTGTCGCGCCGATTGGGGCTTTCCGAGAACAGCGACCCGGTTAAGTTGGAGTTCGATCTGGCCGAAATAGTCCCCAGAAGGAACTGGACTATCTTTAGTCATTTGGTGATTACCCATGGCCGAAATGTCTGCACAGCACGAAAGCCGGACTGCCCGAATTGCCCGATTGCGCAATACTGCCCCTCGGCAAACAATCCGGCCTTATGGTAAGTCACAAGGAGAGCGTTCCGCATGATTGAGACGGCTGAAAGCCCCGTACGAGACCTCTGGCGCATATTCAGAGTGATGGCGGAGTTTACCGAAGGCTTCGAGGAACTGGCGTCGGTCGGCCCGGCCGTGTCCATCTTCGGCTCGGCGCGAACCGGCCCGGATGACAAATACTACAAGCTCGCCGAACAGACCGCCTTTGAATTGGCCAAGGCAGGCTTCGCTATCATCACCGGCGGCGGAGGCGGGATTATGGAAGCGGCCAATAAAGGCGCCGCCAAGGCGGGCGGCCGGAGCATCGGCCTGAACATCGATCTGCCGATGGAGCAGATCCCGAACGAGTACCAGAACTTCTCGCTGCATTTTCGATATTTCTTCGTCCGCAAGGTCATGTTCCTCAAGTACGCGCACGGCTTCATCGTCTTTCCCGGCGGCTACGGCACGATGGACGAGTTCTTCGAATCGCTCGTCCTGATCCAGACGCTCAAGCAGGCCATGTTCCCCGTCATTCTGATGGGCCACGATTACTGGGACGGGCTGGTGAAATGGATAAAAGCCAAGATGTTAGGCGAACACGGATACATCGACCAGGACGACCTGGACGTCTTTACAATGGCCGACGACGTCCAGACGGCCGTCAAGATTATCCTCGACTTCAAGAAAGGCCCCGGCCGCAGCGGCATCAAACTACCCAACGGAATGAAGAAAACCAAGAAACTCTGACAAAAAAGAAGTTTAGCCACAGAGAAAGTGCATTTCATTTTCAGCCACAGAGAACACAGAGGGCACAGAGAAATGAATTACAAACAGTGGCCTTGCCATGCCAAGGGCACGTGAATCTGTGTCTTTTTCGTTATCTCAGACACTCTAAGCATATCTCGTCTCTCGCTCGTCTCACTTCAGCCGTATGGCCATTCTCTCCTTGACCTCTGAATGAGGGATAGTCTGCCCGGAATCGGCCTGCTGAAGCCCACGCTCAATCTTCGCCAGGAATAGAAAGCGATCCATAGCATCCTCAATGGAGGCATCGTCCGGCAGATTATTTACAGCTTGTAGAACCTTTTCTTTCGTCGTCATAGCAATATCATACCAAATAGGCAACGCCCTGAGCGTAACCTACCCTCAGCCCAATCGAAGGATCGAAGAATTTCTACACAGGTATCACAGAAAGGAAGAGAGTAACGCTCCGCATCATCCGATGCCGGGCCAGCAAGACACCTTACATCATACGATATTTTCGCTGGCAAGACAACTTTGATAAACCGGGCGGTAGGCATTCGGCTGCATGCGGTTGTTAGCCGGACCTTACGGCCTGCGGACCAGAATGACTTTTTTAACAGGCGCTTCTCCATACTCCTTCTTTGCCCGTTCTTTGAACCATTCCACAAAATCAGGGAAAGTATCTTCGTTAATAATACCCTCTAAATCCAGTGTGTGAAGATGCGCATACCTGGAAAAATATATACCCACCCTTTTGATTTCAGGTTTAGGTTGCAGTTCTCCAAGGCCACCTATTTGGTGGAGGATATAGTAACCTATGACCTGGTGAAAATAACTCAGTTGTAGTTCAAGTTTTTGACTTGTTTTTATGTCAATAATATTATCGTCAATGACAATATCGGCATCGGCCCCGCCTACCATTCTTGAGGCAATGCCGAAAGTTGGATTAATCATACATAATCTCTTTGCCGTAAAATGGTCGGGGATAACAATAGATATTAGCTTCCTAACATCTTCAATATCTTTTTCGTCAATAGGCGTTCCTATGTACTCATGTCCTCGATTAGCTCTATAAATTGGGTCTAAGTAGGCTAACGACAAGGCAGACTCAATTAGCTCATCTATGATTTGGCCGGTTTCCAGAAAAGCCTTTTCCCTCTCTTTGGCTTGTAAGATTACCTTTTTCCCCTTTGCATACAAAGCTGGGTTATCTTGAAGCGATGCCAACGCAATTTCTGCAACCCAATATCCTTTATCAATGGTGTTTGGATTCAGATGCTTTACATAAAAACGCAGGATGTAATCAAAGGCTGTCCCAACAGTTGTATAACGTTTGGTTAGAGGTGGAGCTAATAAATCTTTTTTGACTCTTAGTGGCGGTTTGGAGAACTCTTGCTTGAATCGTTCCCTAACATCAGAATTTTTATCCAAGAATGAGGTAAGGCTCATAATTTTTACCCGTATGATAGATAAGTCTGTCCGGCTAACGCTCCGGGCGATCAGCGAGAAACAGGCGAGCCGTCAGCTTCAGCCGGTAGTTAGACCACTTCATTTTTTTAACTTTTTCATTATTGGTCGAAGCATAGGAATATTCATGGGATCAACCCCATGCCCCCGAAACATTCCCTCTAACTTAACTATAAATTCACGGGCTTCTGGATTCTTATTTAAGTCAATATCTTTCATAAAACTTTCAAAACCAGCTTCAGCCAGAATAGACATAAAGTTCTCTAAAAATGCAGCCCCAACTGGGTTCTTTTCTCTTGATTTATCTATTTCCTGCGCTAAGCCACCCAAATATGTCATGAATGCTGTATATCTTGCTATGTCACACGTTGCTCTAGTGGATTTCCATAATCTATACGAAAATACCGTATATATAACGGTTGTTATCGCTATTACTCCTGTGAAAATAATCATAAGCCATTCGTTTATCATAATATTTTCACCCGATAAAAATCGGTCTAACGGCTGCGAGCTGAGCGGCGCAGCAAACCTACTTCATCCTATTCTCGCGTTGAGGCTGCGTCCGCTGCATCGCCCTGTTAGCAGGCCGTCATTTCTGAAACACCCGTACCTCTACCTCTCCGATCATGAAATCGTCAGAAAGCCCTTCATCGCGTAGATACTTATCCAACTGCTTCCGCAGGTTAGGTTCCGTCTCACCCACCAAGAGTACGACCACGCTTCCAGCCCAGTCCTTATAATCAGCGATTTGGCCGACGAGGCGCTGATACTTTGCTGTAGTATTCAGATCCCGCTTGATTTCCACGAGCACTTTGTCACCGATCATCAAGTCTGCACGAACGCGACCGCGGGCAAACTGCTTCGTCACTTGAATGTCAGGAAGCTCCTTGTGAAGATACGTGTACAGTGATTTTTCATAGTCTTTCTCGCTCTTGCAGCCTCTCGGGCGCCATTTCTCTATCTTGGAAACAACCAATCCCACGCTATCCACGTAGTTGAATCTGATATTGTCGAGCAGCCCCATGCTTCACTCCTTACGTTGGTTTGCGAGCAATAATTATATGCTTTCTGCATGATACTCTCGCCGTTCACAGCCATAGCAGCATCCTGCCGTGAACCTTCGGTGCAATACATCTCTGCTTCCAACAATGGCACAGTATCTTACTGCGTCCCATAATTGTCAAACGCGAATTTGCTGTTTTGCAGATTTTTTCACACGCCGGCGTGCGCAGCTTGGGGATGGCTTCGCCTTTGGTGCACCTGCTCACTGCGGCAGATGGTCGAGCCAGTCGAGCAATCTCGGATAATATAAATCGCAGCCCCATACGTTATACCACGCCGCCCAGGTGTAAAGGACGATCACGGCGACGAAGATATAGGCCGCCCAGCGGCGAAGATAGACCGTCAAACCCACGACGACTATGAGCTGGCACAGCTTGCCGACTATAGGGCCGAGTATGGACCCCATGACCGCCGAGACCAGACGGACTGCCGGATGGCCTTCTGCATCCGCACCGGCCCGGAGCATGAAGTACGCCGTCGAAGCCCCGTCCGCCAAAGCCGCAAGCACCGTCAGAATCAGGAATACACGATACTCGCGGATGTACCCGCGCAGCTTGTCCCCATCTCAGTTGAAGGTAGGATGGCTACCCCTAACTGAGATTCTAAGCGACTTTCTCCTTCACGCCAACATCTTCTTTCTCATTCAAGTCCTTTAACGCGGCATCCAACATCCACAATTGCTGGTAGCCCATAATCCGACGCAGGCGTTTCTCAATCGACAGCAACGCCGACGCGGTCCACCGTAAGGCCATCCGGCCATCGCGCCACCGCTTGACACGCCCGGTCTTCT
>Ga0210377_10000274_pt1 | contig 48518 bp, 47 predicted proteins | sample PLM4_65_b1redo_FD_155480 | JGI IMG/M metagenome (GOLD analysis project Ga0210377, IMG submission 155480) | Groundwater sediment microbial communities from an aquifer in East River, Colorado, USA - PLM4_65_b1 redo | ecosystem: Environmental > Terrestrial > Soil > Riparian zone | place: USA: East...
GGTTGAGGTGCAGGAAGCCTTTGAAAAACTGACCAAAGGCCGTCTGGTGGAAGGCTACGGGCTGACCGAAGCCGGGCCGATCACACACGGCAACCCGGTATTCGGGGCGCGGCGGATCGGGACTATTGGCGTGCCGTTCCCGAACACCGAAGCGCGGATCGTGGATTTGCGGACGAACAAGACGCTGCCGCCCGGCGAGATCGGCGAGCTGGCAATTCGCGGGCCACAGGTGATGGATGGCTACTGGGGCAATGACACAGCCACCGCCGAGGCTCTGCGCGATGGCTGGCTGTACACGGGCGATGTGGCGCGGATGGACGCTGACGGGTATTTTCAAATCATCAGCCGCAAGAAAGAAATGTGGTACCCAGAACGCGCGGACAAAGAGCCGCGCCCGGCCTTCCCGCGCGACGTTGAGGAAGTGATCTACGAACTGCCAGAAGTCAAAGAGGTGGCGGTAGTCGGCGTCGCTAACTTCCCCATCGCGTTTGTGACGACCAGCAAGGCGGTTGATAGCAACACCGTGATCGGATACTGCGCCCGACGGTTGCCTAAAGAACTGGTGCCTGTGCTGGTAGTGTTTGTCGATGAACTGCCCAAGTCGTTTGTGGGCAAGATCATCCGGCGCAATTTGCTGGCGAAGATACCTGAGCATCAGCGCAAAGAACTGAGCATGATCAGCGACCGGATCGACGCGATGCTGGATTTTCCGGGCGGGCGGGAGTGAGGCGACAGTCAGTAGCGAGAGAAAAGACTAGAGCCTAAAGAAAAAGCAGCGCAAAACACAGTTTGGGGGTATTGAATGACAGACGAGTTTGACATCAGCAAGGACGAAGCGCTGGGAGGGCTGGTTGGAAGGCGAGCCAGCCGATTGCTCTTGCTGATGGAACTGCGGGCGGCGCATGTAGTCAAGCAGACGCGGCGCGCGATCTGGCTGGTTCTGAATCGCAAACCGGTCGATCAGGCTGATTTTGATTTCTTTGACGCGATAAAGATCACCAAAGAAAAGACGCTTCGGCCTGTCATCCAGGATCTTGAACGCCATGCGCAACATTGGAAAGACGCCATCCCCGGCGATCCTAAAACGCGGGCGGCCATTATCCGAATGCTAGGACAGAAATATCGTTTTGCCTATCAGGACGTGCCCAATTTGAAGGCCGCGCTGGGAATGGACGCCCAGAACGTCGGGGCGGCGTATCAGTCGATGTTTGGACGATCCATCGAATCGGTGTATTTCCACGAAACGCCGCCTGACAATCGCCCCTTCTGGATACAGAACCCGGAATGGGCGGACATTGCCAGCCTGCCGGAACTTGAGACTGAGTTCGAACTCGTTTTCTTGAAACGGGGCGACACGCTATTCAAGCAGGGCGCGAAATCGGACGCTTTATACGTCATATCAGGCGGGCGGCTGCGGGCGGATCAGATGGGGGCGACTGGCGACGCGCAATTTGTGCGAGAAATGGGGCGCGGCGAGATTGTCGGCGAGTTTGGCGTATTGTCGGGCGAGCCGCGTTCGATGACGGTGACGGCAGTGCGCGACACTGAACTGGTGCGATTGGGCAAGACGGGGGTGGATCGGCTGGTCGAAAAGCATCCCCGATTTATGCTGCAAATCATTCGAGAAGTGTTCAACCGAATCAGCACACATACTGACAGCAAGCCCAAAGCGAAACCCCTCACCATTGCTGTGATCGGGCATACGCCTGACGTGCCCCTGTCGGACTTCACACGCAGACTGGTCGCGGCGCTCAAGCTGCATGGCAAGACTCAGCATTTGAATCACGAGAAACTCAACGAGTTATTTGAGCCGGGGGCGGCAGACGCTGATGAAACCACCAAAGACCTGAACAGCAAGCTGGTCTGGTTTCTCAACGAACAGGAACTGGCGCACCGCTTTCTGGTGTTTGAGGCTGACCCGGTGTTGTCGCCATGGACGCAGCGCTGCCTGCGGCAGGCTGATCGGATTCTACTGCTGGCTGACGCGAGTGTTTCGCCAGAACTCGGCCAGATTGAAGCATGGATCGCTGACCCCACCACCACGCGGGTCACAGGCTCAATGCAACTGGCGCTGCTGCATGCCACGCGGGGCCGCGCATCAGGCACACGGGAATGGCTGGCGCGCCGCCGGGTAGAGGAGCACCACCATATCAGCCTGGAGGACAACCGGGACGTCGCACGGCTGGCGCGGTTCGTGAACGGATCGGCGGTGGGCCTGGCGCTGGGGGGCGGAGCGCAGTTGGGCATGGCGCATATAGGCGTGCTACGCGCTTTGAAGGAGTTGCAGGTTGAAGTTGATTATGTTGGCGGCACGAGCATGGGCGCGATTATTAGCGCAGCGGTGACCGCGTTCGATGGCGATGTGGAACGCATCGCGTGGCTAGTGCGCGACTTCGCAAAAAACGTTCGCCGATATGCTGACTTCACGTTTCCGGCAGTGGCTTTAATGTCGGGCCGCAAGATTAACAGGTTATTTCAGGAAGTCTACGGCGACGCGCGGATCGAGGATCTGTGGCTAAAATGGTTCTCAATAGCCAGCAACCTGTCAAGAGGGGAACCTGTCGTGCAGCAAGAAGGCTTGCTGTGGCGCGCCGTCCGCGCTTCGATGTCACTGCCGACTGTGCTGCCCCCGGTGCTGCAAAACGGGGAGTTGTTGATTGATGGGGGCGCGTTCAACAATCTGCCAGTGGATGTGATGTCCAAGCTGGTCAACGGCGGCCCGGTGATCGGGGTCAATGTCAGCCCGCGCCACGCAATCACTGTAAAATATCATTACCCAGACGATATTTCCGGTCTCGACGTGGCGACTAATCGATTTCGAAACCAAAAACTAAAGTACCCATCACTGCTCGACACGATCATGCGGAGCATGATACTGGGCAGCGTGAACACATGGACAGCAATCAACGAGGCGGACTTGCGTATCGAGGCGCCGATTCCTCCAAACACATCATTTTCGTTGAAGGCGTATGATCAATTGGTAGAAATTGGGTACAAGACGGCGCGTCCTCTGATTGCTGAATGGCAAGCGCGCCGCCGCCAGACGGTTTTGGGCGGCAAGATGCGAGCTTATCGACCGAACAGCGACACAACGACTTGATATTCATGAAACAGCGAGGCGAGCATTGAATCTGAGATTTGGAACAGTGGGCGCGCCAACGGCGACGCCAAAAGGCGGGACGCCCGCCGCGATTGCGACGATTCGGAAACTGGGGCTGGACGCTTTTGAGATCGCGTGGGTGCAGAGCGTGCGGGTCAAGGATGAAACATGCGCCGAGATGAAAGCCGTCGGCGCGGCGAACGATGTCAAGTTGAGCGTTCATGCGCCTTACTACATTAATCTCAACAGCCAGACGGCGGAACTCATGGCGAAGAGCGATGAACGTCTGCTGATGGCGGCGCGAAAAGGCTTTCTGGCGGGGGCGACCGAGATTATCTTTCACCCCGGATCGTACCACGAGCAGCCGCCCGAACAGGTCTACGAACGCGCCAAGCAAAAGCTAATCGAATTGCACGGCATCCTCAAGAGCGAAGGCGTAGGCGTCACGCTGCGCCCAGAAACGATGGGCAAGAGCGCGATGTTCGGAAATCTGGAAGAGGTAGTCCAACTGACGAAAGAAGTCGAGGGGGTCGGGCCGTGCATCGATGTGGCGCACTTGCATGCGCGCAACGGGCAAGGCGCGTTTAACAGCTATGACGAATTCGCCGGGATGTTCAAGCACATTGAAAAGACGCTGGGCAAGAAGGGGCTGCATGATCTACACTTTCATTGTTCAGGCATCGAATATGGGCTAAAAGGCGAGAAGAACCATGTAATTCTGGAAGAGTCTGACTTGCATTGGCGCGAGTTCTTGCAAGCCTGTGTTGATTTTGGCGCGCGCGGGGCGATAGTATTTGAAAGCCCGAATCTTGAAGAAGACGCGCTGCTGGCGCAGGCGACGTATCGCAAGCTGGCGGAAAAGGCGTGAGACACGAGTTCCGAGTTCTAAGTTCCAAGTTCCGAGCGATGAGTACTGAGCAGTGAACGTTGAATGAACAGTAATTCATACTGGGGCGATGTTCAGCCACTTGAGTTCAATTGAAAGGCAAGCCTTATGTCAAACCGTCCTGATCCGGTGTTGTTCGCAAAATACAGCTATTATCTGGCGGTAGCGTCGGCGGTCATCTTGTTTTTTGGTTTCTTGTTTCAACTGCCGTTTATCCCCAGAGAAATCGGGGGCGTGCTGATCAACGTCTCGTGGCTGGCGCTGCTGACTGGCGGGGTTGGCGCGTTCATGGCGTATGCCGCCCGCGCGGACTTCCGGCGCAACCCCGGCCCGGAGGAGGCGGTGCGGCAGGCGCGCGTGGGGTGGCGGGTCAATCTGGGCGCGCTGGCGGTGATGGCCGTGACTGCCGCATTTATCGTCATTCTAAGCTTGCTGGCCGCGCCTCAGTGAGCCGCGTTTTGTTGGCCCTCGCAAACTGACAACAGGCGGCGGGGCGCATCCATTGAAACTGCCATATTGATTTAGGAGGATTGAGCTCATGGAATTTGTGCGTTTTGACGCAGCCAAAGCGACGGCTCTGCCCGGCGGGGCGAACGCGGTGTTTATGCCGGCGCAAAGAGGCGACACGATGGTGGCAATGATCGTCCAACTGGACAAGAAAGGCGACACGGGCAAGCGCGAAGTACCCTCGGATGTGCTGATCACGGTTATTTCAGGCGAAGGGCGGATACGATCCGGCGGGGAAATCGCTGACCTGAAAACCGGAGACGTAGCGATCCTGCCCGGCGGCATGCTGCATGAAATATGGACGGCGGACAGCCGTATCCAACTGGTAATGCTGGAGATCGGGGGAAAGTGACGCGGCGCCCAGTTCCCGCGCGTCATTGATCCGAAACGATCACGAGTTCGCCAATCACAGGCGTCTGTTGAGAGCCGGACGCATCGAAGGCCGGGAGGGTGAAGTTGGCTTCCGGGTCATACAGCCCGGCGATCAGCGTGTAGACGCCCGGCGCGGCGTCGTCAGGGATGGGAATGATGTAACGTTCCGCCCAGCCCTGACCCGGCAGCCATTCCGTGGAAAGCAGGTTGCCGGTCGCGGGGAGGCTGTCGCGTTTCACCATATTTGAATCGACGGTGTGCAGGTAGGCGGTCAGCCGAGATGGGGTCGGCTGGATCGCGCGCCAGTACAGCGTGATGGTGATGGTCTCGCCGGGTCTTGCCTGCGGGCGGGCCGGCGACATGCCAATCAATTCGGCGGCGTCCGGGTATCGGTAAGCCAGCGGCGCGTCGATCTGTAATGGCAGCGGCAGTGGGCGGTAGGCCGGGAGGAAATACCCGAACAGGCTAATTGCGGTCACACTAGCCATAACTGCTGATAGGCTGAACGCCGCGCGCTTGCGCCACGCGGACGGAATCCAAGTCTCGACCCCAAGGGCGAGCATCGCCCCCCAGACGGCAACCCCCGGCAGCAAATAGCGCCCCTGATTGGCGTTCCACGCGATCATTGATCCGTAAGCGACAGAGCCTATCCACGAAAGTTGGAACACGGCGAGGACGATTGCGCCCTCACCCCTAGCCCCTCTCCCAAGGGGAGAGGGGGAGTCCTGACGCGGCGGGGATTTTCTGGCAGCGCGAACCGCCACCGCGACCAACCCAACGGACGCGATCAACGTGAGCAGATCAAAGAACAGGTATAGTCCCTCGCCAACGGGGACACTGGTGTTGCCAAAGCGCGCCCAGAAGGTCTGGTAAACAAACGGGGTTCTGGTTAGCAAAGCGTCCCATTGTTGATTGGCGGGAATAGGGCCGCCCTGCCACGCTTCCAGCGCGACAGCCATGCCAGAAATATCGTTGTAGAGCAGAATATTGCGCACATACCACCACCCGGCAATCGCCAGCGTGACGCCGAGGGTCAGCGGGGCGAACTTCCACGCTTTGCGTTCCAGCAGGAAGGCTACCCCTACCGGGAAGGCCAGAAACACGCCATTGGCTTTTGCCAGCAGGGCTGCGCCTAACACGATCCCCAGCAGCAGCGCTTTTTGCCATGTGACGCCATCCCGAAGCTGGCGCAACAGGAGAAGCAAACTCAAGGTCGCCAGCAGGAAGATCAGGTTGTCATTGCTGATCAGGCTGGACATCCACACGAACTGCGGCCAGAAGGCGACGAGGCCCAGCGCCAGCAAGCGCGTGGCGGGGCGATCCGGCCAGAGCAGGCGGAAGATCGCGTAGCTGGCAATCACTGTCCCCGCGCCGATGGCAATCGAGATGAGACGCATCAGGTGGGCGGCGAGGGCCGTCCCACTGGCAGAGTAGGGGAAGGCTTCGGCGCGGCTGTGGACACGAAGGTTTTTGTTGTCATTGCCGGTATGGGCGATGTCGAAGCCAAACGAGCGATTGATGGGGGCGATGGTCTTGAAGTCGTCGTCGGGGATGAGCATCAGCACAGGGGCGGCGAGGAAATAATAAAGCGGGGCTTGATGGTACTGGGCTTTGGGCAATTGTGTTGGATCAGGCAGGGCGCCGGTGGCGACCAGTTCACGGACAAAGCGGTAATGGGCGGTTTCATCGAGGCCCTCGAAGATCGGCGCGAGACTGAAGCCTATCGACAGGGCGATGAAAGCGGCGATGATTCCGGCGACGACCAGCCGTTCGTGTCGAAACGTTGTCAAGGCGCTGTCCGAGTTCATTGCTATCCTAACTGCCTATTCAGGGCGCGATCACAATCATGGCATTATCCAGCGCGCGTCCGGCGCTATCGGTCACGGGCAGGCGATCCCCGGTAGCAGCATCATACATGCCGGTGGCGACGATCACACTGGCGGCTTGCTGGTAAGGGACATTGAGCGTCACGCAGTCTTCGACGATCTCGCCGGGCTGCCATGCGCTGGTTGGGTAACGCGCTTGTTTTGGCTCAAAATCGGACTGCGCTATGAGCTGATCAGGTTCGGCCAGAATATGCACAAAGACGTGGTAATCGGTTGGGGTACGGGCCAGGGCGATCCAACGCAAGCATACTTCAAATTCTACAGGCCCGGCGCTGGCATTGGCCCATTGGCGCGTGACGATTGGCGCGTCCATGCCGATCAGCCCGCCAAAGCGGTATTGTGGCTCAAAGGACGATGGCGGATTGTGAATCGCAATTCTGCCGACGATGGGCGTCACCGGGTTGCCTGCCGAATCGAACGCTGGCAACACTTGTTTTGTCCCGGCGTCATACAGGCCGACGGTCAGGGCATCGACGGTTTGCGTTTTCGCGTCAGGCGGGAGGGTTATGACATAGCGCTCGGCCCATGTCTGCCCGGCGACCCATTCTGTCGCCAGCAGATTGCCTGTCGCGGGGTAACTATCGCGCCGAACGGCGACTGAATCAACGCTGTGAAAATACGTAATCAACGAGGCAGGGGATGGTTTGAGGGCCTTCCAGTAAAGCGTGACCGTGATCGTATCGCCGGGCCGCCCACCGGGGTTGGCGGGCGAGACGCCTACGAGTTCCGCCACATCGCCGAAACGATACGCTAATGGATGGTCGATAACTGATGGGGCAGGGAGAGGGCGGAAGGCTGGATAGAAGAATCCAAACAGGCTGATGGTGGAAACCGCCGCCATGATCGCCGCGCCGCCAGACGCCGCGTGAAGCCGGAGTGGGCGCGCGATGAAGGCGCTCACGCCCAGCGCGATCATCGCCGCTAATCCGGCAATAGCGGGCAGAATATAACGTCCCTGATTGCCGACGTAAGCCGTCCCAGCGAGGTAGATCAACGCAATCAGCCATGACAGGATGAAGCTGCCGACGATGGCGATCTGCCTGGCGATGCTGGATTGCGAGTCGCGGGCCGCATTGGCCTCACCCCCCGTCCCCCTCTCCGCCTGGCGGAGAGGGGGTGTCGGTAGACTCACTTGTGATCGCAGTTGACTCGGCGCTGTATCTGATGCAGCCACCAACCGCTTGATTGCCAGAATTGCAAGCCCGACCAACGAGACGAAAATCAAGCCGTCAAAGAATGTGTAGATTGGCTCGCCAACCGGGACGCTGAGGTTGCCAAATCGGGCCCACAATCCCTGATAGGCGAAAGGCAAGCGTTCCAGCGCCACCAGCGGGGCGAACGCGCCGCCGGGAAGGATCACGCCCGCGTCGTGGGCTGAATCCCAGCCGGAGATGTTGCCCACGAGCAGCCAATTGCGGACATACCACCACCCGGCGAGGGCTAGAACGATGGCGAGCGTCAAGGCGGCGTGACGCCACGCCTGCTTGAAGTCGAGCAAGAGTGCGACGCCGACCGGGATCGCCAGAAAGAGGGCGCTGGCTTTGGAAAGCAGGGCGGCGGCCAGAGCCAACCCCAGCACGGCGGCGCTGGGCCATGAAGAGCCGTCGCGCTGTTGGCGCAGCAGCAGCCAGAGGACGACGGTTGAAAGCAAGATCAGCAGGTTGTCATTGTTGAGAACGCTGGACAGCCAATCGAACTGAGGCCAGAAGGCGATGATCCCCAGCGCCAGCAGGCGAAGATCGGCGCGCTGCGGCCATAACAGTCGAAAAATCTGCGCAGAGACGATCAGCGTCAACGCGCCCAACAGGACAGAAAACAGGCGCACGATGTGGATCGTCAGCGCAAGGCTATTGTTCGCGTAGGGGAATTGTTCCGATTGTGAATGCAGGCGGAGATTCTTGTTGTCGTTGCCGGTGGCGGCAAAGGCTTCGCCCCAGAAAGGGTTTTGCGGCGGCAGCTTCAATGCCTCGCTGCCGTCATCAAGGAGAAGCGTCGGCGGGACGAGCAGCGCGTAATACAGCGGGGCTTGATGCGCCTGAACGTTGGCATGCGCAGCGGGATCAGGCAGAGCGCGGGTTTCGATCAGGCCGCGAATATAGCGAAAGTGGGCAGGTTCGTCCGGCGCTTCAAGAATGGGGCCCAAACTGAAACCAATCGCCAGCGCGATATAGACCAGAATGACAGCGATGGTGGCGCGGCGCTCCCATGCATCCGGCCTTTCGGACAGTTGGCGGCTCATGGCTACGGGCTAGTCTTGCCACTGGGCGGCGTAGGGTGAACTTGCCATAAACTCGCGACGCTGCCTGCGCCCGACAAACAAATCCCACAGGTCGTAATAGCGGCGCGCTCCCCAGCACATCAACTTGAAGAGCGGGGTGCGGAAAACCAGCCAGTCGAGGAACGAGCCGCGCAGCGCGAATTCGACGAAAGAAACGGCGTTATGCCGGGCCGGGACAAATGGCTGCTGATGCTGCTCGACTGTGTCGCCGACCACTTTCAAAGCGCTGCCCATCGAGCCGAAGCCGTGTTGTTCGCACAGCGCCAGATGCTCGATTTGGGCGGGATCAAAACCCATCAGGCGGGCGGCGGTGGCGTCAATCCCGACCAGATTGCCGGAGGCCAGAATCACGTTCATCTCGCGGGAGACGCCGGATTTGGGGCCGTTGCCTTCCAGCCCGACCGTGCCATCCATCACGGCGAAACGGGGCTGAACCAGCGTGTTGACATCGACCAGCGCCTGAGACAACACCGGATGAAAGCTGTGGCGGAGCGTTTGAAGACAGCCCCATTGGTTTTTGATCGCGCCGGTGATGGTGGACTTGTTATGAGTCTTGAGCAGCGGCAGGGTGATGAGTTCGGTGCGGGCAAGAATTTCCGGAATATTGATGTGGCGGAGCGTCAGGCGCTCGGAATCGCTGACGTGGACAAACTGCCCCTGCGACATGTTGACCCATTCAACGCCCTGACGGCGGCACACTTCGTCAATGCGCGTGACGCGGATCACGTCGCGGACATCGACAACGACCTGATCGGATTCGACGACATATATCTTGCCGACATAATCCTTGATGGCGATGATCACGCCTTCGACCACCCACGGGGCGCTGATCGCGCCCGGAATGAGCTTGTCCCAGCCCAAATTAGGCTTGAGCGAGACATCCGCGCCGGGCGTGATAAAACGCTTCCATTCAGCCAATTCCATCGCGCGGCGAACATCCTCAAAAACACGCTCTTTGTCCGGGCGTGTTTCGATCAGTGCAACGGGCGCGCTGGCGCGCTGCTCGGCGGAAAGGCGCAGCTTGCTGGAACTGTCGCTCACGGCTTGACTCCTACGACCCACGCCTGCACGCCCATAAAAAGATGGGCTAGCGGGATCGCCAGATAGAGGCTGACGAGCCACGGGGACTGGGGCAGGCGGCTCTTGGTGGTGTAGGGCAAGAAGCGCGCTCGGACTTCCTGCACGCGCATGTCGACCAGCCCCAGCGCCTCGACCAGCGTCTTCTCGGTCAGGGGCAGATGATGATCGACAAAATCCCAGTAGTGGCCGTGCAATACGCCGATGTTGGGCTGAAGGATCAACAGGCGGCCCCCACTCCGCAACACGCGGCGAATCTCGCGCAGGGTGTTCAAGAACATCTCTTTGTCAGGGAGATGCTCAAAGAAATTGCTGACGAACACCACATCAATGCTGTCCGGCTCAATAGCGCCCAGATCGTCGCTGGGAGCCTGCACAAACCGGACATCAGGCCGAGCGAACTCTCTGGTTTCGGGATTCAAATCGACGGCGATACGCGCCGCGCAGTCGATGTTATTGATGAACTCGCAATAGCCCGCTGCCAGATCAAGCACGGTGTCGGTTGGCTTGACGTAACGCTGAAAGAACTGGCGGCACAACACCTGCCAGATTTTCTCTTTACGGGCGCGATCTTGCTTGTCAAAGCGAGCACGGTAGATTTCGGTGACGTTCAACGATTCGGACGACAATGAATTCTCCCTAAAAAAAGCAATGAGCAATAAGTAAAAGGCGATTTCAAGGCCCAAGTTGAGAATCAAGTCAAGTATAGCTCTTTAAGACAAGCGCGAGACGCTATCAGCGCTGGTCACGATCATGTTTGCCACCCGCCGACCCAACCGTATAGCCGCGCTGATGGTGCGATCTTCCGGGTAGAACTGAGTCGAGTCGGTGATATACAGGCCGGGCAGCGGCGTGTCGTGGGTGGGAACGATATCCTTAAAACCGACGGTGCAAATCGCCTGAGCGTAAGGGGCGCGCGAAATGTGCGCCTCCTCGATCCAGCTTTCGTCAAAGGCCGGGTTGACCCGCCGGATGCCGTCGACGAATTCGCGCATCAACTGGTCATCGCTAAAACTGTAACGCGGCTCGGACGTTCGCAAATAGTACGGTATGTAGACGATTGATTTGTCGCCCAAGCGGCGAAAGAGATGGCGGTTGAGGTTGGTGTATTCGATGATCCCGTTGAAGGGGATGTTCGGGTCGTTGATGTTTGTCCAAAAATTGCGGGTGATAGGCTGCTTGAGTTTGAGCAAGCCGCAAACCACGCCAATGTACTCGATGGCGCTCAAGCGACGCTGATAGTCGCCATCAAGATCGGGGGCCAACTTGAGCAACAGGCCGAGCGCGATGGTCGAAACCACCGAATCGCAAGGAATGGGGCCGCTGTCGCCTTGCAGCTTGACGCCGCTGACTCGCCCGTTGGCGCTGACAATTTGCTCGACACGAACGCTGGTGCGCAGGGTCACGTTGGGCATGGTTTTGAGTTTTGAGGCGAGCGCGCCGATGACCGTGTCCGAGCCGGATTCAAGATAGCCGAGGCTGTCCGGCTCCCACAGGTAGCGGCGCGACGACGCCACCCGATTGATGCGATGCCAGATCCACGCGGCGGAAATCTTGTCGTGAAAATCGCCGAACTTGACGCGCAGCAGTGGATCCCAGATGACGTTATAAGCCTGCTGGCCGATTTTGCGAATCAGCCATTCACGCGCGCCGACGCCATCCAGCGCGTCCCAGTTCTTGCGGTAGCGGCTTTCGACGACATTCAAACCGAAGCGGATGCGCTGGAAGAACGGCACAGGCTGGAATAGCAGCAGATCAATAGGCGTGCCAAAGCCGAACACGCGGCCATTGTAATAGAAGCTGGTGCGGCTGGGCTGCCAATGCAACTGGTCATGCAGGCCCAACTCATCGACCAGAGCCATCAGGTCGGAGTCGCCCATGCAGATAAAGTGGTAGAAACGCTCGACGGGTTTGCCATCGATGAGCAGCGATTCGGCCAGCCCGCCGATTTTAGGGCTGGCTTCCAGCACGGTGACATCATAACCCTGACGGCCAAGATCGTAAGCGGCGGACAGGCCCGCCAGCCCCGCGCCAATGACGCAGACGCGACGGCCCGGTGTTGGTTGAGAACTTTCCAAGCCAGACTCCTCGGTTCAGTTATCTCGTGTCATGCAAGACGATTAAGGGCGTAAACTGGGTTGTTAGTCCCATGTCAGCTCACGCGGCGCGGGCGCGCGCAGCGACACATCACTGGCGTTTGGCGTCTATGGCATTGAGCAATTTTTGGAACGGATCGGCGAACAGGCGCACGGCTTCATCGAGCAACTGATCGGTCACAGCGTCCAGATCAAGGCCCGCTTTGCCCAACGCCGTCTCGACGCCGCGCGCTTCCTCGATGCCCTGTTCCAACGTGGCGGCGGCCACGCCGTGGTCGCGGAAGGCGTCGATGGTCTGCGGCGGCGCCGTGTTCACGGTGTCCGCGCCGATCAACTGTTCAAGATAAATCACGTCGCGGTAAGCCGGGTTTTTCGTGCTGGTCGAGGCCCACAACGGGCGTTGAATCCGCGCCCCCTGCGCCGCCAGTTCTTTGAAGCGCGGCTTGCCAAAGGTTGACTTGAACAACTGATAGGCCAGCCGCGCATTGGCGATTGCCGCTTTGCCCTGCAAGTTCTTGAGTTCGGCGTTGCCTGTTTCAGCGATTTTCTGATCGAGCAGTTTGTCCACCAGCGAATCGACGCGGCTGACAAAGAAGGACGCGACCGAGGCGATATTGTTGACAGGCTTGCCGTCGGCAAGACGACGCTCCAACCCGCGTTGGTACGCTTCCATAACCAACGCATACATCTCGCGGCTGAAAATCAGGGTGATATTAATGTTAAGCCCCGCCGCTATCGAGTCTTCAATGGCGGGGATGCCTTCGGGCGTGGCCGGAATTTTGACCATCAGGTTAGGGCGATCCACCCTGCCCGCCAACCGCAGAGCCTCGGTGGTTGTCCCCCCGGTGTCATGGGCCAGAAACGGCGAGACTTCAAGGCTGACGTAACCATCGACGCCGCCTGTGTGGTCATAGACGGCCCGCAACAAATCGGCGGCAGCGCGGATGTCATCGACGGCCATCGCTTCAAAGATTTCGTGCGGGGTCTTGCCCTGTTGGGCCAACGCCAGGAGTTGATCATCGTACACAGCGCTGCCTGTGATCGCCTTCTCAAAAATGGCAGGATTGGAGGTCATCCCGGTCACGCCTTCATCGATCAACTTTTTGATCGCGCCGGACTGCAATAGATCGCGCGAGATGTTGTCGTACCACAGGCTTTGTCCGTGCTTTTGAAGATCGACCAGCGGGGCCATGATCCCTCCGTAAGAAACAGTTCCAAGTTCCGAGTTCCGAGTGGAAGACGAACGCTGTCTTCAAGCGCCGGGTGTTGGAAGCAGCTGCTGCTTGCGACAGAACAATCCCACCATTATACCGCACAGGCGCGAGAACAAAATTGCTTGTTTCATAGTCGCCGCTATACAATCTCCGCTGGGCAGGCAACGCAGACGACAAGCGGCGCGGCTGCCACCCCAATCGACTCAAGGAGCGACCGGGAAATGTCATTGGAATTGCTCGACCTGCTGGACGAGACCATTCAGGATTTGGACGAGACCGGGTTCGAGGAGCAGGCCGAAACGCTGTACGCCATCGGCTATGAATCGACCCATGCCAGCGACACCCACCTGCTGCGCGAAATCGGGCTGGAACTGATGCGGATTCAATCGCGGTTGGAAGGCGAGCTTCCAGCCAGTGTGACGACCGGGATGACGCGCTGCATGGAGGTTATCCGGCGCGCGCATCCGAACCTGTCGCTGACGGAGGACTGACATGAGCCAGCGGCAAAATATCTCGTCGGGCGCGAAATGGGAAGACATTGTGGGCTATTCGCGCGCGGTGCGGGTGGGCAATGTGGTGGAAGTCACCGGGACGGCGGCGGTCGATGATCAGGGCGCGGTGGTGGGTGTTGGCGATCCCTACCAACAAACCCGTTTCATCATCGCCAAGATCGAGCGCGCGCTTGAGGCGGCGGGAGCGACCTTGAACGATGTCGTGCGGACACGCATCTTTGTCACCGACATATCGCGCTGGGATGATATTGGCCGAGCGCACCGCGAGGCGTTCGGGGCGATCAAGCCCGCCACGACGATGGTTGAAGTCAGGGCGTTGATTGAGCCGACGATGATGGTCGAGATCGAGGCGTCGGCGATCATCACGGAAGCGAGCTAACGGCATGGCGGAACAAGCGCCGAACCGGCTGGCAGTGATCGCCGCCCAGATCATCGCAGGCATGGTTATCGGGCTGCTGCTTGGCGCGGCGGTCGGCTGGCTGCTGGCGCGGATCGTTCCCGCCCGGCCCGGCGGGTTTGGCGACCTGATCGCGGGCGTGATAGGCGCGGGCGCGGCCTATCTCATTGGAGTCGTGGTTGGCGTATGGCTAATCGGAAGGCAACTTCGCCGTCCGGTGGCGATAGGATTGGTCATCGGCGGGGCATTAGCGGGCGGCGCACTGATCTTATTATTGGCCGAGCCGCTGCGCCTTAATTCCAATCCAACGATTTTGCAAGCCGCCTTTATCATCACCGCGCCAGCGCTGGCGACGCTGGCGACGCAGTTCAGAAAGACGGGTTGACGCTTTCGCCTATGGCGGACTATTTGACGTTGGAAGCCCTGCATGACGATCTTAACCAATGCCGCCGCTGCGCCGAAGCGGGTCATCGCATTGAATCGCTGCCGGTGTTTTCCGACCCGCCAACGGCGCGGCTGATGCTGATTGGGCAGGCCCCCGGCGTGACCGAAGCCGAGTCGCGGCGGCCTTTTGGCGGCGACGCCGGACGGCGGCTGTTTAAGTGGCTGGGGCGGGCCGGGTGGCGCGAGGACGACTTTCGCGCCCGGTGTTACATCACCAGCGTCACCAAGTGTTTTCCGGGCAAGGCCGCCAGCGGGGGAGGGGATCGCGTGCCGACGGCAGCCGAGCAGAAGCTGTGCCGATCATGGCTGGACGCGCAACTGGCATTGATACATCCGCTGGTGGTTGTTCCGGTAGGAATGCTGGCGATCCGCTTGTTTTATCCGGCAGAGGCGAAGCTGGATGAAATCATTGGCAAATCCATCATCGATGCTGACAATCGGCGGATCGTTCCGCTGCCGCATCCTTCCGGCGCGTCACGCTGGCACAACGATCCGCGCCATCTGGGCAAGATCGAAGCCGCCCTATTTGCGCTCAAAATGATCCGTATTGAATTGGAATTGTGAACGCAAACAAGGAGATTTCATTGGCAGACACTCCGCTGGAAATTAGCGCGCCTGCGCTGGCGCCCCACGAACCGCCCGCGCCCAGCCGTTTTGGGCGATGGCTTTTGGCGCTGGCCTTGTTCGGAGCGTACTTTGCTGTTCAGATCGTCGTCGCCATTCCGTTTATTGCGTGGCTCATGATCACCAAGCCCAATCTCGATCAGGCCGATCTGGGGAACGAGCCGCTGGTGGTGTGGGCGACTCTGATCGGGGCGGGGGTCGCCGCAGGAACAACCGCTGTCGTGGCATGGGCGTGGCCGTCGGTATGGAAGTTTCTCAGCCAACAGGAACCTTTCACACAGGCCGAATGGATTGGATGGGCCACGCCGCGTCACATCCCGTTGTGGCTGGTAGGGGCGCTGACGCTGCCAATTGTGTTCGCCATCACGTTTGGGGTGCAGGCCGCCGTCGGCCCGTCCGAGGTGGCTGTCCAACAGGCGCTGTTCACCAGCCCCCTGCGCCAGATTGTCGCGTCGCTGGTGGTCGCCACCGTTGTTCCGCTCGCTGAGGAGTTGATCTTTCGCGGGGCGCTGTACAAAGCCCTGCTGATCGCGCGCCCAGTCGCCAGCATGAAGTGGACGGATCACATTCTGCCAGTGGCGATCACTACCGTTCTATTTGCGCTGGTTCACGGCCTCGCCGGGTTCGACTCGCTGCCGCCGTTTCTTGCTATCGGCGGTCTGGCGCTTTATCTGGGAGTCATGCGGGCTATCACCGGGTCGGTAAAATCGGCGATTGTGGGCCATGTGGTGTGGAACTTGATCGGCGCGGTGGCTTTGACGCTATCCAACTATCTTCCCTTGCAATAGGCAGGCTGGTCTATGAGTGACTTCGCTTTCAGTTCTCGCCGATCTCCGGTTTATGCCACGCGCGGGATAGTCGCGGCAAGCCAGCCGTTAGCGGCTCAGGCCGGGCTGGAAATTCTGATGGGCGGCGGTAACGCGGCGGACGCGGCTGTCGCCACCGCCGCCGCGTTGAACGTGACCGAGCCGACTTCGACCGGGTTGGGCGGCGATATGTTCGCGCTGTTTTACGACTCGGCCACGCGGCAGGTCACGGCCCTCAACGGATCGGGGCGCGCGCCCGGCGCGTTGACACTGGATGTCCTAAAGCGGGCCGGGTTTGAGCGCGAACTGCCCCCATTTCATGCGCATACTATAACCGTGCCGGGGGCATGCGCGGGCTGGCTTGATTTGATCGAGCGGCATGGCAGCCAACCGCTGGCGACGATTCTGGCCCCTGCTATCCGGCTCGCCGAGGAGGGTTTCCCGGTCGCGCCAGTCGCCGCGCATTACTGGCAGCGCGGGGCGGAGCGTCAACTGGCGACCGCGCCGGGCGGGCACGAACTGATGATCGATGGGCGCGCGCCGCGCGTGGGCGAGGTGTTTCACAACCCGACGCTGGCGGCGACGCTGCGGGCCATCGCGGAAGGTGGCAAGGCGTCGTTCTATGAAGGGGAGATCGCCGAGAAGATTGTGATGGTTGTTCGGGCTTCTGGCGGCGTGATGGCGCTTGACGATCTGGCAGCGCATCGTTCGACATGGGAAGAGCCTATAAGCGCGGTGTATCAAGAAACGCGATTGTATGAATGCCCGCCAAATGGACAGGGTCTCGCCGCGCTTCTGGCGCTGAACATCCTGTCGTGTTTTGACCCGCTGACCGATCCTTTGTCGTCGCATGACCTGCACCTGATCATCGAAGCGCTGCGGCTGGCTTTCGCCGACACGGCATGGCAAGTGGCTGATCCGGCCTTTGTGGACATCCCGCTGAAGGAATTGTTAAGCATGGATTATGCCCGCGTCCGCGCGAAGCTGATCCGCATGGATCGGGCGACAATGGATCAAACAAAGGGCGTCCCGGTAGCCGGGTCAGACACGGTGTATTTCAGCGTGGTGGACGGCAAGGGCAACGCCTGCTCGTTTATCAACAGCAATTACATGGGTTTTGGCACGGGGATTGTCCCGGCGGGGACGGGGTTCAGCCTGCAAAATCGCGGGCACAACTTTTCGCTCGATCCAGCGCATCCCAACGCGCTGGCCCCCGGCAAGCGCCCGTATCACACCATCATTCCGGCGATGGCGACCACGCTGGACGGCGACCTTTATGCCTGTTTTGGCGTGATGGGCGGCTTTATGCAGCCGCAGGGCCACGCGCAGGCGATGATCGGGCTGCGGAATTATGGGCTTGATCCGCAGTCGGCCCTTGACCTGCCGCGCGTGTGCATTGAAGATGGCACAGCGGGCGGGGGCATTGCCGTCGAGGAAGGCATCGCGACGGGCGTGGCTGATCAACTGGCGGCGATGGGCCACGCGGTCAAGAAAGTGAGCGGCTATGATCGGTCGCTGTTTGGGCGGGGACAGATTATCCTGCGCGGCGCGGATGGCGTCCTGAGCGCGGGCAGCGACCCGCGCGCTGATGGCTGCGCGCTGGGATTCTGATCTGGCTGAGGGGCCAAATTTCCCATACAGTCTCAAGCATTGTAGAGTTACAATCCAATTCTCCTGAAGCTGCGAGGCGCATGACAATCAAGACGAGGACGACACGGCATGAGCTTGCCCCCTGATGACGACAATCCGCGCGACGCCCTGCCGGGCATCGAAGAGCCGCCTGTTGACGACGAGAATGACACGCGGCCTCTCAAAGCGATGCGCCAACGGCCCATTCCGACTGGTAAGCAGGTTTCCGAGCCGCCGCCAGCAGCCACGATATTGCACGAGGCGGGTTTCGAGCTGCATCCTCTGGATTCGCTCCCGCTTGCTTCCGAGGAGGACACGGAGCGTGTTCGGCTGGTGCCTCGCTTGCCCAACCCCCCGGCGTGGCGCATTATCTTTCAAATTGGCGCGCGGCCAGCGACGGTCGGGCTGGATGTGCGGCAGGCCCTCATCATTGGGCGCGCTGACGCCGACATGGACGAATTGCCGGGATTGGACTTGACCCAGCATAATGCCCTGCAAAACGGCGTTTCAAGGCAACATGCGGTCTTGATCCCCAGCGCCGACGCGCTATTTCTGTCTGATCTCGGCAGCGCCAACGGAACGTGGCTGAATGGCGCGTACCTGACCCCCGGCGAGCGTTTTATGTTGTCATCCGGTGACCGTTTGGAACTCGGACTGCTCAAGCTGGTAGTTCGCACCGTGACTGTGATCAGCCGGTCGTCGGAGCGGTAGCGACTGGCGCAATTATTGATTTTGCTTTATAAGCAATGATCATTCCGCTCGGGCCAGCGGACAAGGGAGCAGACTGGGAGGACTAACGCCATGTGGCGCAAAGAAATTGAGATAGTTCTGGCTCGCCAGCTATCAACCTATCTGGCGATGCCGATTTTCATTGTCGACTCTGAAGGACACTTGTTGTTTTTCAACGAACCGGCTGAAGCGATCATCGGTCGGCCTTTTGAAGAGAGCGCCGATCTGGACGCCAGCGATCTGGCGACGCTGTTTCAAACTGTCGATGAAAATGGCGCGCCCATCCCGAATGACGATCTGCCTGTGACCATCGCGTTGGCGCAGCGCAAGCCCGCGCATCGCCGCTTCTGGATCAAAGGTATGGACGAGAACGCGCGGTTGTTGGAAGCCACCGCCATCCCGATTGTCGGCATCGGCGGGCGTTTTTTGGGCGCTCTGTCTATTTTCTGGGAGGCGCCGCAGTGACCAAGATAACCCTGTGGGGGACACGCGGCTCAATGGCATCGCCGGGCGCGGACACCGCGCGTTATGGCGGGAACACCTCATGCGTGGGCGTTCAAGACAACGATGGCCGTCTCGCCATTCTGGACGCAGGGAGCGGAATCCGCCCGTTAGGGCGAACCATTCCGGCGGACGTGGGGCGTGTTGACGTGCTGTTGACGCACCTACATTTGGATCATATTCTGGGGATGGGTTTCTTCGCGCCGATGCTCAACCCGCGCGCCGAAGTTCATATCTGGGGCCCGGCCAGTTCGACCCACAGTCTCGAAAGGCGGTTGAAGCGCTATTTGTCGCCGCCCTACTTTCCGCTGTTCATGAACGAACTGGCGTGCAAATTAACGCTGCACGAAGTCGCCAGCGAAGAATTCGATCTGGGATCGCTGCACGTCATGTCCGAACCGATTTGCCATCCGGGGCTGACACTGGGCTATCGCCTGACAACACGCTCTGGAAAAACCATCGCGTATTTGCCCGACCACGAGCCTGCGCTGGGCTCGGTTGATTTTCCTGCCAGGCCGGAGTGGACATCAGGCTACGGGCTGGCTGAAGGGGCCGACGTGCTGATCCACGACGCGCAGTACTCGCACACGGAATACGAGGATCGGGTGGGTTGGGGACACAGCGCCATCGAGCATACGCTGGCGTTCGCCGAGAGCGCCGGGGTCAAACGGTTGGTGACATTCCATTATGACCCGGCTCACGACGACGCGACCATCGATCAGAACTTAGCCCCCGCGCTGAGTCGCACAGACTTGCCGTTCATCCTGACGCCCGGCGCCGAGGGCAACATCATCGAAATAGCCTGACACAGCTGACAGAGAAAGCCGCGAACACGCGGCGGCTCAGTGGCGACGCTGGCCTCGCTGTGTGCCCAAGGCAAACGCGGATACAATCCATATCATGACTCCTTCCACGACTTCCGCCAAAACGCGGCTTCCCGGCTGGGCAGACCCGGATCATCCTATCTTCCGGTTAGAGATTCAAAGGCTGGCGCGCAATCGGGGCTTGAACTTTCTCCACTACAGTTTCAATCCGCTGATCTTTGGCGGCATCGCGCTGACCATTTTGTTTATCGTCATCGCCTCCGTTTCAACGAGCGCCTTTACCGGCATTGACAGCCTATTCGAGTTGATTCTGGCTTGGACGATCGGCGTGTTGATTGCGGCCCAAATTGTGACGGGCGCGTTCGCTAACGTGCTGGTGATCGCGCAGACCTCGCCCACCATCAGCGGCGAAATGGAGTTGCAAAGCTGGCGGCTGCTGAGAGCGACGACGCTCAATCTGCGCGAGATTGTGTTCGCCAAGCTGTACGCGGCGCTGCTTAATTTGCGCCTGCTGCTGGTCGGGCTGCTGACGCTGCGGATTGTCACCACCGTCTCGGCGATGCTGATGGTGGCGTATGTCTTTTTGCGACAGACGTTGTACTACATGGACGCTGCCCAACTAAACGAGTTCTTTGTGGATTTCAAGTGGGCGCCCGTGCTAATCCCGGCGGGGGTTTGCTGTGTATGGTTTATGGCGCAACCGCCGATCCAGTTTGTCCTGAATGGCGTGATCGGCATGACAGCGTCGGCCTATTCGCGCTCGCGCGCGCAAGCCGTCGCGTTTGGCCTGACCGGACGGCTGGCCTTATGGGTGTTCACCGTCCTGATCAATGTGGCCGCCAGCTATGCGCTGGGTTATTTATTCGCCAGTTGGTCAGAACCTTCCAGCGCGCCGATTGAGGCGTTTCGCGGTCGCCCGTCGCCCAGCGAGGCTCAGATTTTGTGGGCGCTTGGCCTGACGGTTTCGATGTATGTCATCGCCGTGCTGTCCGGCCAGATCGGGATGATCCTGCTGGGGCTGGGCCTGATATTACGACAGGCCCGCAAGCTGGGGGTGTAGGCATGGCGACTACTGCCCCGCTGACGATAGACGAACAGCTTCGCCGGGCTAAAGCTCGCCAACGCTCTGAACGGCGCTGGTGGCGGGCGATTAGAATCGGGTGTTTGCCAGTCACGCTTATTGGCGCATTGTTGGCCGTCGTCACAGTCAACGGAATTGCGTATTTGAATGAGGGTTATCAAGGGATTCTGTTATCCGACAGCGTGATAAATCTGCACACGCTGATCAGTTTGCAGGCGTTGTTCCTGTTGCAATTGGCCGCCAGTTGGATTGTCGGGCTTGGCGCGTCCATCTTAGGGACGCGAGCTGCCGCCGCGCGGGGCGGGCTTATTCGCCAGCGCGCCGCGATTCTTCAGGGGCGGGTCAGGTTTTGGGCGTGGGCGATTCTGGCGCTACGCGTGTGGTTCGCGTTGATAGCCGCCTTTGGGCTGGCGTGGATGCTTGCCCCCACGTTATTCGGACGAGAGCCGTCTTACACGATGGCGGCGACTCTGATGTGGGCGGCGCGCTACGAAACCATTACTTTTGGGCTGGCCCTGTTTGTTGGCGCGATTAGCTGGTTGTTCGGGCCGTTCCTGCGGCTGCGGTACAGCCTCGCGCTTGGCGCGCTGGCGGCCACATGGTCGCGCCGGGCCGACGAGCGTTTCTGGCTGGCGATCTCGGCGCGGTTATGGACTGGAATGCTAGGAGCGATTGCCGCTGTGTGGGGCAGCGCGCTGGCGAATCTGGTTTACTTCGCTTTCCAGAATCCGAACACGGCGCAAGCGATCTACCAATCGCCATCGTTATGGTGGCCTGCGGCGCAGGGGTCCTGGTTGTGGCTGGGCATCACCGCTTTATTGACGCTTTATATGTGCGGACAGGCGTTTCTGCCGCCGTTATTTCTCCGAGCGGCTCGTTTCAGGCTGGCGCATCGGCTGCCGACCAGCGCGGACGTGGCGTTTCTCGCGCGCCCGGCGGACAGCCACGATGGGCAAAGCGCAGGCGGCAAAGACATGACGCTTGAAACCTCACCCGAAGCGCCATAACGATGTATAATGCCCCGCCAATTGCCAGCTGAGGGAGCAGCCAGAACGTGCGAATTTTCATCACAGGCCACAAAGGCCAACTGGGAAAGGCGCTGCAAGCGCGTCTTGAACAGGCAAGCCATGCCGTCGCGGGCGGCGATCTGCCCGAATGGAATCTGACCGACCCGGCGCAGGTCACAGCCATGCTGCGCGATTTTCGCCCCGATGTCGTGTTCCATTCGGCGGCGCTCACCGCCGTTGATTACTGCGCCGAGCATCCCGAAGAGGCGATGCGGGTCAACGGGTTTGGGACTCAGAATGTCGCGCTGGCCTGCCGTGAGACTGGCGCGCTGATGATCGCTATTAGCACCAACGAAGTGTTTGACGGTCGCGCCACGCGCCCGTATCAGGAATATGATCAGCGCAATCCGATCAATCCTTATGGCTACTCCAAAACCGTCGCTGAACAGGTCGTCGAGCGTTACGCCCCTGCCTATATGATCGCCCGCACGTCATGGCTGTTCGCTCCCGGCGGGGCGAACTTTATCCACAAAATCATCGCCCGCGCGCGGGACGGCCAGCCGCTCAAGGTCGTTACCGACGAGATCGGGTCGCCAACTTATGCCGTCGATCTGGCCGACGCGCTGGCCCGGCTGGCGGAGATCGGGCGGCCCGGCATTTATCACCTGACCAACGCGGGCGAATGCTCTCGCTACGAGTTCGCCCGCGAAATCCTGCGCGTGGCCGGGATCGACGCGGCGATCGAGTCGATCAAACTGGCGGACTTCACGCGGCCATCCACGCCGCCGCCTTACGCGCCGCTGGCGAATGTGTTCGCGGCGGCGGTGGGCGTCACGCTGCGCTCGTGGCAGGACGCGTTGGCGGAGTATATTCGCCAGCATGAGTCGTTGGAGGCGCGCTAGAATGCCGCCTCTCGTATCGATAGTCATTCCCAATTGGAATGGGGCAGCTCATCTGCCGACGTGCCTCGATTCGCTCCAAAAGCAAACATATAAGCCGCTGGAAGTGATTGTCGCCGACAACGCTTCAAGCGACGGCTCGCAGGAGCTTCTCGCGTCGCGGTTCGCGTGGGCGAAACTGGAACAGCTGCCGATCAATCGGGGTTTCACCGGAGCGTGCAACGCCGGGATACGGGCCGCGCGGGGCGAGATTGTGATTCTGCTCAACAACGACACCGAAACCGAGCCGACGTGGGTGGCCGAGGTGGTCGCCGCGTTTGACCGTCACCCGGAGGCCGGGCTGGTCGCCAGCAAGATGCTGTTGTTTGACCGGCGCGACACGCTGCACACCGCCGGAGACTATTACCGCGTTGATGGATTGCCGGGCAATCGTGGGGTGTGGCAAACGGACAGCGAGCGTTACAATATCGAGGAATATGTCTTTAGCGCCTGTGGCGGTTCGGCGGCCTACCGGCGGACAATGCTGGATCAAATTGGGCTGTTAGAAGACAGCTTCTTTTTTTCGTGCGAAGACATTGATCTGGCATGGCGCGCGCAGTTAGCCGGGTGGAAATGCGTCTACACGCCCAGAGCGGTGGTGTATCACCGTCTGGCGGCGACGGGCGGCGGCCCGACCGCCAGCTATTATGACGGGCGCAATTTTATCCGGGTAATAGCGCGGGATTACCCCGGCCCGCTGCTGCGGAAGCATTGGCCGAGCGTGGTCGGCGCGCAGGCGAGGCTGGCGTGGGACGCTTTCAAAGCGTGGCGGGGCGCGGCGGCGCGGGCGCGATTGCGCGGGATGTTGGCCGGGCTGCTGTCTCTGCCCCGAACGCTGGCCCAGCGCCAGCGCATTCAGGCAAGCCGGACAGTGACGCTGGAATATATCGATCAACTACTCACACGCCCGGACGAGGGGACTTTATGACGCTCCCGGCTGAAACGCCGCAACTGACCATTATCATCCCGGCCTTTAACGAGGCCGCGCGTTTGCCTGACAGTCTGGCGCAGGTGGACGCCTTTGTGCGCGCCCAGAATTATCCGGTGGAATTGATCGTGGTCAACAATAATTCGAGCGACGCGACACTGAGCATTGTTGAGGAATTCGCTGCGTCACATGCCTACGCCCGCGCGCTGACCGAGCCGCGTCCGGGGAAGGGGGCCGCTGTGCGCGCCGGGATTCTGGCCGGGCGCGGCGAGTATCTGTTCATCTGTGACGCCGATTTTTCGATGCCTGTGGACGAGATCGCCAAGTTTCTGCCTCCCGTGTTAGACGGCTACGACATAGCCATCGCCAGCCGTGAGGCGCCCGGGGCGCGGCGCATCAACGAGCCTTACTATCGCCATCTGATGGGGCGGGTGTTCAACTTGGTCGTGCGTATTCTGGCGATTCCGAATATTCAAGACACGCAGTGCGGTTTCAAATCCTTCCGGCGCGAAGCGGCCCGCGATGTGTTCGCCCTTCAGGCCATCGAAGGATGGGGCTTTGACGTTGAAATCCTGTTTATCGCGATCAAGCATGGCTACAAACTGGTGGAAGTCCCGATTGACTGGCACTATCGCCCGCAGAGCCGAATCAATCCTGTCCGCGACGCGATCAACATGGTGATGGAAGTGCTGCGCGTGCGTTGGAACTGGTTGCGCGGGGTTTATCCAAAGAAGCCGTGAGTCAATCACGACCTGATCTGCGTGTCGAATATCAATTCCGTGACGAAGGCTGCGCGGTCATCGCCGGGTTGGACGAGGCAGGCCGGGGCGCATGGGCCGGGCCAGTGGCGGCAGGGGCGGTAATTCTTCCCTTAGAACGATTTGATCTGATTGCCGCGCTGGATGGCGTGCGTGACAGCAAGTTATGCACGGCGCGCCAGCGGACAAGGCTGGATGGCGTAATCCGCGACGTGGCGGCGGGCGTTGGGGTGGGAATGGCAGACCCTAGCGAGATCGACGCGATGGGCATCGCGCCTGCCACCCGGCTGGCGATGCGCCGCGCGCTGGAGGCCCTGCCAGTGAAGCCGGATGGCCTGTTGATCGATTATGTGCGGTTGCGCGAGGCGGCTCTGCCGCAAAAGAGTTTCCCGAAAGGCGAGCAGATTTCCTTGAGCATCGCGGCAGCCAGTATCATCGCCAAAGTCGCCCGTGATCGGCGGATGGTTGAAGTCGATCAGGAATATCCCGATTATGGTTTCGCGCGGCACAAAGGCTATGGCACGGCCAGACACCAGCAGGCTATTGATGAATTAGGCCCTTGCCCGATCCATCGTCTCAGCTTCGCGCCGCTCCGGCTGCGTTTGAATGCCACCGTCCCATGAACATCGCGCTTGTCCATGATTGGCTGAACCAGCGCGGCGGCGCAGAAAATGTGCTGGAAGCGCTAACCCGGCTCTACCCTACCGCGCCGATCTTCACGTCGATATACGCCCCGGGCAAAATGCCCGATTCGTATCGGGCGTGGGATATTCGAATGCTGTGGATAGACCGCCTGCCGGGAATTCATGATCATCACCAACCCTATTTGCCGCTGTATCCCGGCGCGTTCGCGGGCCTTGATCTCAGCGGATACGATGTGATTCTTTCCAATAAGAGCGGCTTTTGTCATGGCGTCAAAGCGGGCGACGCGCTACATATTTGTTACTGCCTCGCGCCCACCCGCTACGTCTGGCAATTTGACTCGTATATCCAACGCGAGCGAATTCCGGCGGGGGTCGCGGCTGTGTTGAAGCCTATCGTCGTATCCCTGCGCCTGTGGGATTACAACGCCGCGCGGCGCGTGGATCATTTTGTCGCTATATCGTCGGATATTCAACGCCGAATCAGCGAGTTCTACCAGCGCGAGTCGGTTATTATCTACCCGCCCGTCGAGACGGCGCGCTACGAACCTTCAAACCGGGTCGATGATTATTATCTGGTGGTTTCCCGCTTGATCCCGTACAAGCGCGTCGATCTGGCCGTGCAAGCCTGTTCACGGTTAGGGCTGCCGCTGCTGGTCGCCGGAGATGGCCGTGATCGGGAGCGGCTGGAACGGCTGGCCGGGCCAACGGTAAAGTTCTTGGGCCGCGTCCCTGACGCTGACTTGCCTGATCTGATGGCGCGCTGCAAAGCGTTCATCTTCCCCGGCTTCGAGGACTTTGGCATCGCCCCGGTGGAAGCTCAGGCGGCGGGCCGCCCGGCGCTGGCCTATCGGGGCGGGGGCGCGCTGGACACCATCAGCGAGGGCGAAACCGGGCTTTTCTTTGACGAGCAAACCGTTGAAAGCCTGCAATCCGCCTTAGAACGGTTGGGGGGCCTGAGCTTTAGCCCGGCGCGCTGCCGGGCGAACGCCCTCCGTTTCGATGTGGCGGTGTTTGACCGGGAGTTGGCAGGTTTTGTCCAGAAGCGGTACGATGAACAACGCAAGCGGAGAGCCTGAATCGATGGAACTGCGAACAATTGGGAAAGCCCTTCGGCGGCGTTGGTGGCTGATTGGCCTGCCTGCGCTGGCCGCGCTGGCCTATGCGAGTTATGGCTATTTTGCCAGCCCCCCGCAAGGCGGTTATGCGACCAGCATACGGTTCACGGCGGCGCAGCCCCCGGATAGTGCGGGCGAGGGGATACGCGACAGCGCTTACTATCAATGGCTAACGTCCGAATACGCGGTCAACGCCCTGACTGACTGGGTGAAGACCAACTCTTTCGCGCAGGCGGTGAGCGCGGAATTAGCCATGAAGGGCGTGGACATTCCCGCCGGGGCGCTTCAGGGCGCGATGGTTCCTGACAACGCGCGCAGCATCATGGTCGTCAACATTTCTTGGCCGGACGCGGATCAATTGGCTGCCATAGCGGCGGCTGTCCAATCGGCGCTAGAAAATCGCAGCGACGAGTTTTTCCCGGCCTTCAAAGCGCGCGGCGTTTCGGTTATCGCGCTTGACACCCCCGCGATTGGCCCGGTTCCGCCGTCGCTGACGGCCCGGCTTGACCCGCTGATCCGCTTTGGGCTGGGGCTGGCCGCAGGCATCGCGCTGGCGGCGGTGGTGGAATATCTTGACCCTACGCTGCGCGAACGAGCCGATATAGAGAAAATGGGATTGGCTGTGCTGGCGGAAATTCCACGCGGCAAGCCATAAATCGGAGGACGTATGCAGTTGCAAGCTTATTGGCGAATAATCCGGCGGCGAGGCTGGATCATCGTGGCGCTGGCCGCGCTGGTGGCAGTGGCGGCGCTGGCTTTCAGCCTGATTGTCAAAGAGCGCGCCCCAGTCTATAAATCGAAGATCGCGGTGCTGGTGCAGCCATCGCGGACCGATTTCGGTCAGGCGCAGGCCGCCAAGACTCTGCTTGATTCGTATGTGGCATGGATGGACAGCAATTACCGTGCCGCTGAGGTGATCGACACGCTCAAACTGGACATGACTCCTGAACAACTGCGCGGCGATGTGACCATCGCCAGCGAAGCGCAGCGCCTGGTGATCAACATTGAGGTCGAAAACGGCAACGGCGATCAGGCCAACGATGTGGCTCGTCAATGGGCTGAGGTGTTCATCCGGTGGCGCAATGAGGAAAACCAGAAAGTTCGGATGGAGGATCGGATTGACGCCCAGATTATTGACGATCCGCGTTACGAATTGGAATTTCCGAACACAAGCATCAACACCATCGCGGGGGGCGTGTTGGGAGCGCTGTTTGGTCTTGCCTTTGTCTTTATTCTGGAATACGGCGAAGCAGGGATTATCCGAACGCCGGAAGACGTTGATCGGGCACTGATGGTGTCCGTGCTGGGGGCGATTCCCCCGGCTGATCGTTAGCCCGTAGTCATCAATCATTTATCGCAAAAGGCATTGTAATGACTTCCGTCAATTTGATCACCCTGACCAACCCGCGCTCGCCTGTGAGCGAAGCCTATCGAACGCTGCGAACGAACTTAACGTTCTACAGCATTAACGACACGCTGCACACGCTGGCCCTCGCCAGCCCCGCGCCGGAAGACGGCAAGAGCGTCACGGTGGCGAACCTCGCGGTGACTTTCGCGCAGGGCGGACGCAAAACGATCATCGTCGATTGCGACCTGCGGCGACCGGCCCAGCACACCATCTGGGGAATCGCCCAGCAGCCAGGCCTGACAACCATGATGCTGGAAGGGCTGAAAAAACCACCGCTGGCGGAGGTTGGCGTCGAGAATTTGTGGGTTCTGCCGTCTGGCATGCTGCCTCCTAACCCGGCTGATCTGATCGACTCGCCGCGCATGGACGCGATCATCCAGCAGCTCAAAAAAGAGGGCGATATGATTTTGTTTGACGCGCCGCCAGTGATCGCGGTCACCGACGCCACGCTGCTGGCGACTAAGCTGGACGGCGCATTGCTGGTTTTGCGGGCGGGGGTGACGCGGCGCGATCATGCCGAGCGGGCCAGAGAGCTATTGGCGCGGGCCAGCGTCAAGCTGGTGGGCGCCGCGCTGACTGACACAGCGCTGGATTCGCCGATGCGCGGCTATTATTCAGAATAACAGGGTTACGCCATGTCACTGCTGCCGCTCTATCCAGAGGATTCATTCATGTCCACACTGATGACTCATTCCCGTTTCCACCGCCTTGATAATATGACCTTAAAAGATTTGCGGACGCTGGATCGCGACAAGACGGTCGTGATGATCCCGGTGGGCATGGTCGAAGTGCATGGCGATCATCTTCCGCTGGGGACGGACAATTTCGCGGTGGAAGGCTCAACAGTGGCAGCCGCGTCATGGCTGTTGGACAGCGATGCTGAACTGCATGTTTTGATGCTCCCATTAATTCCCTACGGGACTAATCCGGTGGACGACAATCGGCCTGATCTGTTCCAGCAGGCTGGCAGCGTGTGGATCAGCCGGGAAACGCTCAAACGGATTGTGTCTGAAGTGGCCGAGCATATCATTCGCTTTGGCTTCAAATGGGTCTTTCCGATGGGGTTTCATGGCGGCCCGGATCAGAGCGTCGCGCTCGATGAAATCTGTTCGGAGATGCGCGCCAAGAACGCCGGGCTGGTCATGTTCGAACCGATGGGCTATGTGATGGCTGGCGCGGAGAAGGATATCACACCGGGAATCGCTACGCTGCTGGGCAGGCCGCTGACCACAAAAGAGGAAGTCGCGCTCAAGACCAGCATCCACGCTTCGATGTTCGAGACCTCCATGATGTTGTATCTGAGGCCTGACCTGGTGCATCACAGCTACAAGACGCTGCGCACGATTGAATGGCGCGAGATGTTCGAGATGCCAGACTGGCCGGGCTACATCGGAGCAGGGCCGTCGCACTCGGACGCCGAGGTGGGCGGCGCTGTCTTGCGCTGGCGCGGCGTGCGAGCCGGCGCGTTGATCCGGCGGGCGATGGCAGGCGAAGACCTATCAGCGCTGCTTCGGCATCCGAAATGGCTTCAAGAAGATCGTATGGAGGCAGAAATTCCGGTGACCCCAGCCGCAACCCCTGCCCCGCCGTATCTGGACAGCAAGCCGGAAATGCAAATTTCGGCGGAAGACTTGCGTGACCGAATCGACGCGGCGCAGGCCAAAACCGAAACCAAGACCGACGCCGTGCCGGACACCACACCATCGTCGTCGATGATGAAAACCGAGCCTCGAATTGACAAACCTCAATTGACTGATCCATCAACCCCGCCGGACGGGATGACGCCCTAATGACATCTCAGGAGACGCGATTTTGAAAGGGCTGATTCTTTCAGGCGGCAAAGGGACGCGCCTTTACCCGCTAACCTATACCCGCGCCAAACAACTGATCCCGGTGGCGAACAAACCGGTGCTGTTCCGGGTGATCGAAGCGATTCGCGCCGCTGGAATCGATGAAATTGGGATCGTGATTGGCGACACCGGAGCGGAAATCCGCGAGGCTGTGGGCGATGGCAAACGCTGGGGCGTTAGCATAACCTATATTCCTCAGGACGCTCCGCTGGGGCTGGCCCATGCCGTCAAAATCTCGCGCGATTTCCTCGGCGACGAGCGCTTTGTGATGTTTCTGGGCGACAACGTGATCGAAGGCGGGATCAGCGGGCTAATCAAACAGTTCGCGTCGAGTGAGTGGAACAGCCAGATCGTTCTGACCGAAGTCCCCGATCCTGAGCATTTTGGCGTGGCCGAATTGGACGCCAAGGGGCATATTAAGCAGCTGATCGAAAAGCCTAAACAGCCGCCGTCCAATCTGGCGTTGGTTGGAATCTATATGTTTGATTCGCATGTGTTTGAGGCAGTGGACGCGATCCAGCCCTCGTCGCGCGGGGAGCTTGAAATCACCGACGCACTCCAATGGCTGGTGACCCATAAGTTCTCAGTGTTCCCTTATGTTCACAAAGGCTGGTGGATCGACACTGGCAAGCCGACCGACATGCTGGAAGCGAACACACGGGTGTTGCAGGAACTCACGCCCGCCGTTTATGGCAGCGTGGACGACGAGTCAGAGGTAGATGCCCGCGTGATTGTCGAGGCCGGGGCGCAGATTATCAACAGCGTGGTGCGCGGCCCGGCGATTATTGGCGAGAACACCCGGATCGAGAACAGTTATGTCGGCCCATACACCAGCATCTATTACGATTGCGCAGTGATCAACAGCGAACTCGAACGCTGTATTATGCTGGAGCACAGCCACATCGAGGACGCGCCAACCCGTATTCAAGACAGCCTGATCGGGCGCTATGTGACCATTCAACATTCCACGCGCAAACCCAAAGCCATCAAGCTGAATCTGGGGGATCACAGCCGAATCTGGTTGCCGTAATTCGTCCTACGATTTACTTATGCTACAATGGCGGGGCGGCGAAAATGCCGCCTCGTCTTGATTCCTCTCTCCCACCAACAGGAATTGCCGGACTGTGAAAGACCTCATTGGACGCTTGACCAACCTGCTGGGGCTGCAACGAACACAGGTCGAAAAGACGGTCGCTTTGTTTGACGAAGGCGACACTGTTCCGTTTGTGGCGCGTTACCGCAAGGAAGTGACCGGCGGGCTGGATGACGAACGGCTCGCCGAATTTCGTGAACGACTGGATCAACTGCGCCGGTTGCAAGAGCGTCAGGAAACCATCCTCCACTCCATCGAAGAGCAGGGCAAGCTGACGCCCGATCTGGCTGAATCGATTGAGCAGGCGGAAACGCTCCAACAGATCGAAGACCTGTATCTGCCATACAAACCGCGCCGTCGCACCCGCGCCCAGATCGCGCGCGAAGCCGGGCTGGAGCCGATGGCGGGTTGGATACTGGAACAGGCGATCTTTGACGCGCCCCGCGATGAAGCTGCCGGGCCATACCTTAGCGAAGCGTTCCCAACGCCAGACGAGGCATGGCAGGGCGCGCGCGATATTGTCGCCGAGGTTGTTTCAGACGACGCGCGCTGCCGCGACACCGCCCGCCAGATGACATGGGCAGGCGGGTCGCTGGCTTCAACGGTGATTGACGCAGCTGTAGACGAAAAGCAGACCTATACCCTCTACTATGAATTCGCCGCGCGTCTGCAGGCAATCAAGCCGCATCAAGTTTTGGCGATCAGCCGGGGCGAAGCTGAGGAAGCCCTGCGGGTCGGGTTGGAGATAGATGAGGGCGCGATTTCTGCCGCCTTGCTGCGTTTGTACCCGTCGGATCGACGCTCGTCACTCTCCGAAGATCTGCGGTTGGCGGTCATCGACGCCTATGATCGGCTGATTGGCCCTGCCATCGAGCGTGAAGTCCGGCGCGATCTCAAACAGTGGGCTGATGAACACGCCATTAACGTCTTTGCCACCAACTTGCGCAATCTGCTGCTGATCCCGCCGCTGAAAGGCGCGACCGTCCTCGGCATCGACCCCGGTTATCGAACCGGGTGCAAGCTGGCAATCGTTGATCCGACGGGCAAGACGATCCACACCGGCATAATTTACCCGCATGAGCCGCAACGCCAGTGGCAAGAATCTCTACGCGAGTTAAGCCATCTGGTCAAGAAACACAAAATAACGCTGCTGGCGATTGGCAATGGGACAGCCAGCCGCGAGACCGAAGAATTGGCGGCCCAGTTGATCGCTGGCGGGTCGCCCGTGCGCTACCTGATGGTCAGCGAGGCGGGGGCGTCGGTGTACTCCGCCAGCGCGCTGGCCCGCGCGGAACTGCCGGGGATGGATGTCAGCCTGCGCGGGGCGGTGAGCATCGCTCGGCGCGCGCAGGACCCCTTGGCCGAACTGGTGAAGATCGATCCAAAAAGCATCGGGATTGGCATGTACCAGCATGATGTCGATCAGGCCGCGCTGGCGAACTCGTTGGCGTGGGTGACGGAAAGCGTGGTCAACACCGTCGGCGTTGACGCCAATACCGCGTCGCCATCGCTTTTGAGTTATGTCGCCGGGGTAGGGCCAAAGCTGGCAGAGAAGATTGTCGCGCATCGCAACAGCAAGGGCGCGTTCAAGGATCGCAAGTCGATTCTCAAAGTGGGCGGGATGGGCGACAAGACTTTTCAGCAGGCAGCGGGCTTCTTGCGCGTTCCCGGCGGCGTGAACATTCTGGACAACACAGGCGTCCACCCGGAGAGTTATCCGACTGTGGCGAGCTTGCTCAAGCTGCTGGGGTTGTCGCTGGATGACCCGCAGTTGGCGGCCCGGCTGGCGGAGGCGCAGGCGACGCATCGTCTGGAAGAACTGGCTGAGATGGTCGGGGCGGGCGCGCTGACGCTGGCGGACATCTTCGCCGACTTGCAGCGTCCGGGCCGCGACCCGCGCGACGAGGCCCCGCCGCCGATACTGCGCGAAGATGTGTTGAAGATCGAAGACCTGCGGCCCGGCATGAGGCTGAAAGGCACGGTGCGGAACGTGGTCGATTTTGGCGCGTTTGTGGATATTGGCGTCAAGGAAGATGGGCTAATTCATGTCTCGGAAATGGCCGACCGCCGTGTGGGCTCGCCTTACGAAATTGTCAGCGTTGGGGACGTGGTTGATGTCAGAGTTTTGAACATCGATATGGCGCGCGGGCGGATCGGTTTGAGTCTTAAGTCATAGTCAAAGGAACAATAACCATGCGGAAACACAATAGTTTTGGAGTTCGCTTTCGGCTGTGGTGGACGCCTGTTCGTATCGCGGGGTTAATGATCGGCGCGTTTGGTTTATTCATTTCAATATTCGGAACAGTCTATACAGGCTCCTTTGCCCATGATCTAGTGCAGGCGTTTTACGCCAATGCCGGAACAGAATGCATGAGCATTGCGGTCACCATTATTATCATTGACTGGCTGCACGAGCGCCGCGACGCCCAGCACGAAAAGGATCGATTGGCGCGCGAGATGCGCAATCCGGACAACGGCATCGCGCTAATGGCAGTCGAAGAATTACGCGCCGAAGGCTGGCTGGACGACGATGTGCTGTGCGGGAAATACTTGTGGGACGCCAATCTGGAAGGCGTCAATCTGGTCGGGACACGGCTACATCGGACATTCTTTAACCGCGCTAACTTGCAGCGGGCCAATTTGGACAAGGCCGATCTGGAAGGCGCGCATTTAGAGCGCGCCAATCTGGAGGATGCTCACCTTGATTGGGCCAATCTGGATCAATCCGATCTCCGGCTGTCGCGCCTGCGTGGCGCGCATTTGTCCCATGCCAGTCTCAGGCTCGCGCATGTTCATGGCGCAGACCTGACGGATGCCCGGCTTGACGAGGCTGAGCTGACCGGGGCTAAGATCGTTGACGCCGAGCTGGCGAAGGCGGATCAGCTGCGCGGCGCGACGCTGCCCGATGGCAGCCGTTATGATGGTCGTTATAATTTGGCTGGCGATCTGGCGGCGGCGCGCGCGAGCACTCATGACGAGCCAGACAGCGCATCGATAGCCGCCTTTTATGGCATCTCGACGGACGCTTACGAGCGCGGCCAAGCGTGGGCCCAAGAGCATTTGCCCGCGCTGCGCGGCAAGGGCTGATTATGCCTATTTACGGACTCAGCCGATAATGAGCGCGACAATGATCACACGAGGAGAAACGGGCGATGGGCAACCCCACAGCGGCGGAGCAAGATCGAATAAGGCGAGCGGCGTTCAACATCACTGCCGCTTTTGAAGGCGGCAAAGGGTATGCCAATTACCAGACCTACGACGCGGGCGTTATCAGCTACGGAAGGTTTCAATTTACGTTGGCGGCAGGCAGTATGGGCAGGGTAGTAGACAACTATCTTGCCAGCGCGACGAGCGACGTGGCGAATCAACTGCGGGCGTATCAAGCGCGTATTCAAGCCCGCGACGCCACGCTACGCAACGATGAAACGCTCAAAGGGCTGATGGTTGCCGCTGCGAACGAAGACGCGATGAAAGTGGCTCAGGATTCTGTGGTAATCACCAGCTACTGGGCGCCGTCGCAGGATTCAGTGACCGCGCGGGGAATAGTGACCCCGCTGGGTCAGGCGATGCTGTTTGATATGGCGATACAGCATGGCCCCGCGCACAAATATACCCAGACCGCCGAGCAGATGTTAGGCGCGTCTCCGCGTAGCCATCTGGGAGAGAATGGCCTCAACGAGCAGCAACTTATCACCAAAACGGCGGAAGTGCGACGCGATTTTCTATACGATTTTGCCGCGCGCGAGAATTTGCCGGGCGTCAAGAAACGCGCCGATTTCTGGATCGACCTGATCGGCGCGAATTATTGGCAGCTTCAGGGTGACGCTAACGGCAATGTGTTGGTCTACAGCGTGCCCGTGCAGGTCAAGAACCCGCCCGGCCCGGCTCTGGTTAGCGGTAGCGCGCCGGTGTCAGCCAGCCCCCAGACGCCGCCACCGCCCGCGCCGCCTGTCGCCACGCCCCAACCGCAGCCCGCGCCAGTCGCGCCGCCGCCCGTCTCCCCGCCGCCTGCCGCAAGCAGCGACCCCGGACAGCCGTTGAACGGAATCTACACGACGAACCGGGTGTTGACTGTGCGGGCGACGCCCGATGTCAATGGCGAATTGTTGGGCCGGGTCATGACAGGCAAAGCGTTGACCGTCACCCGCCAGCATATTCCTTCGGCGAATGAGGAGTGGCTGCTGACTGAAGTTGGTTGGGTGGCGCGGCGGCTGCTAGCCAATCCCGGCGAGGTGTTCGGCGACCTGAAATAGTCAGAAAGTTTGCGACAATGAGCCGAGACGAACGACGCCATATTCTCGAATTGCTCGAATTGGGTGAAATTAACGCGGCTGAAGCCAGCCGCCGCTTGATCGCGTTAAACCCGTCTGAGGAGTCCTCGACGGAGGGCGAACCGCCTGCGATGGACGGTCGCCCGCCGTCGCTGGATCGCTAGCGCGCTTTCTGGGCTATTCCGTTTGGCATCTCGATTGTGATCCTCGCGCTTTCAGGCGCGGGCGCTGTGGCGGTCTCCACCGCCGCGCAAGGCCAGATCACGGCTGGCTTTGCCGGTTTGTCGTGCGTGTTCGGGCTGGCGATGATCACGGCACTGCTGGCCTTCTGGAGTCGCACCGCGCGTTGGATACATCTGCGGATTCGCGAACACAACGGCATCTTGCTAGGGTTTTCGTTTCCCATCTCGTTTGCCATCGCCGAGCAAGGACTTAAGATAGCCACCAATTTCGTGCAGGATGAGCCGAGCGCCGCCAGACTGCGGGTTGCTGCGGCCTTTATCCATGAAGCTGCTACATCCTTGCGCTCTCCCGACTCTCCCCCTCTCTCCATTCAGGTCGCCGACGATAATGACGAAGTCGACATCTTCATCGGGTAAACACACTGTCACTCTGCGATACAATCGAACATCAAGAATGAAGATGACATTTGTTCTGCTAGCTCAGTGCCGACTGACAGGTTGACACGGGCCGAATCTCTGCTACAATAAGCTCTGTTGTGAGGTTTTAATAGATTTCCATAGATTTCATGGAGAATTATTATGGCGGCAGACACTCGCAAACCATCTGATAAGCCTGTTGGGAGTTCTCGAATGCCTGAGAATTCGATGTTTTATGATCGCATCATCCCCGCCGTGCTGATAATTCTTGGCGTTACTACTGTTGCCATGATTTTATTCGCTCTCGGCATTTTGACCGGACTTATTCGCTGGTCATAGCTGCCCTCTCATAACTCAAGGAGATCTCCCAATGTCATTCACAAACTACCTGCCTATTGCCTCAACTGTCCTCATGTTCGTCTTCACGGCTTCCGTCTTCCAGCGTTACATTGTTCGCCGCAACCCAGCATTTCTGTTCTGGGGAATTGGCTTGCTGATGTTTGGGCTGGGCAGCTTCGCTGAAGTTTACTTGAATTATGCGTGGAGTTCGTTCGTGTTCGTGCTGTGGTATTTGTTTGGCGCGGCGTTGAATGCGGCTTGGATCGGTCAGGGAACGGTTTTCCTCCTGTTCAAGCAACCGTGGGTGCGCGTGGTGACGGTCATCCTTGTAGTGGCGAGTATTGCCACCACCGGACTGATGCTGGCAACGCCGTTGGATGCCAGCAAATTCCAGTTGGGCATCGCCGTCAGCGAGCAGTACCGCAATATTATGCCTAAAGGCGCTCCGGTGCGCCTCACAACGCCATTCTTTAATATTTATGGACTGATTGCGCTGGTAGGCGGAGCAATCTATTCAGCATTTTTGTTCTGGCGCAAGCGCGTTCTGCCTAACCGGGTCATCGGCAATGTGCTTATTGCCGCAGGCGCGCTTTCCATTGGGGCGGCGGCATCGCTGACCCGGTTGGGCTATGGCGAGTATCTCTATGTTGGCGAATTGCTTGCTGTCATTCTGATGTACGCGGGCTTTGTCATGGCTGCGGCTCCAAGCGCCGTCCCTGCGCAGGCAGAACAACCACAGGCGGCTGCTGGCAAGTAAGGGCTGTTCTGTCGATAAGATTATGTCACCGGGGCAGCCTCACGACCGCCCCGGTTTTGCGCTCATTGAGGGAGGAACGCATGTGGCGTAAACGCATTCAATTGACCATGATCCATGCAGCGGTTGCGATAACGCTGGTGCCGATCACCAGCACACTGAACCGGGTGATGATCAAGGAGTTGGGCATTTCCGCCGCGCTGGTGGCGGCGTTGGTGTCGTTCCCGTATTTGCTTTCGCCCCTGCAAATGGCAATCGGCTCCTACGCGGATAGGCATCCTATATGGGGCAGAAGGCGGCTGCCCTATATCATGTTCGGGCTGGTTCTGTGCATTTTTGGCGCGATACTGGCTCCATCCGCTGCTTACGCCTTTGCCGGTTCATGGCAGGGCGGGTTGCTGCTTGGCGCGCTTGCCTTCGGCGCGTGGGGCATCGGTTTCAATCTGGCCAGCGTGGCGTATTTTTCTCTGGCTTCCGAATTGACTGACCCGGCAGGCCGAGGCACGACGACTGCTGTGATGTTCTTTGGCATGATTCTAGCAATTATTGTGACGGCTATAACGGTGGGCCGAATTGTCGACCCATACACGCCTGAGGCGTTATATCGCGCTTTTGGCGTAGCGTGCGCGATGGCTGCCGTGCTGGGCGGTCTGGGCTTGATCCGATTGGAGCAGCCCATCACGGCTGCCTCTGTCTCATCGGAGAGACACACCCTCAACGAAATCATGAAGGCAGTTCTAGACAATCCGCAGGCTCGACTGTTCTTTGTCTATTTGTTCTTGTTGCTGGCAGCGATTCTGGGGCAAGACGTTCTGTTAGAGCCATACGCAGGGGAAGCGTTCAATCTGTCGGTAAGCGTGACCACGCGCATCACATCAATCTGGGGGACATGCGTCTTGCTGACCATTGCCATCGCCGGGTTCCTGCAATCGCGCCTCTCGAAAAAGGTTGTCGCGCAGTGGGGCGGCTGGGGCGCGGCGGCAGGGTTCGCGCTGATCACGGGCAGCGGCCTCATCGCCAGCCAGCCGGTGTTCTATACGGGCGTTGTGCTGCTGGGCCTTGGAACAGGGTTGGCGACGGTGTCCAATGTTTCTCTGATGTTGGACATGACCGCCGCCGAACGTGTCGGGCTATTTATCGGGGCATGGGGGATGGCGCAGGCGTTTTCCCGGCTGGCTGGCTCGATGCTGGGCGGCGTTGTGCGTGATGTGGCGACTGCCGCGCTGGGGAGCAAAGCGCTGGGCTATGTGATCGTGTTCGCCATTGAAACGCTAATGCTGGTAGTGTCGCTCGCGCTATTGGGGCGCATCGACACAACGGCATTCCAGAAGCGTGTTGAGGCCGTGTCTCCACTAGACGCCGCTGCGCTGATGGGAGAATCGCAGGTCTGAGAAACTGTCGAATTACCAGCGCTGTTCTGCTTATAAACGGGCGACCTCTGGTCGTCCGCCGCTTTGTGCTAAAACTCGCGTTTCTGGATACAATTCGCTGTCGTTCCATATCTTTAGCCGCAGGGATATATAGGCCATGCAACAAATGCTTGTGACGGGCGGGGCAGGCTTTATCGGCAGCAGCTTTGTGCGCCGGATGCTGGCCAACCACCCTGACCTGACCATCGTCGTTTACGACAAATTAACCTACGCGGGCAATCTGGACAATCTTGAGGATGTTTCCCAGAACGAGCGTTACAAATTTGTTGACGGCGACATTTCGGATCGCCATGCTGTTGAACGAGTTTTAGCGTCAAACCGCATTGACACGGTCGTGAACTTCGCCGCCGAAACCCATGTCGACCGCAGTATTCTTGACCCGGACGCTTTTATCCGCGCCAACAACGTTGGCGTTTATGTGCTGCTCGAAGAAAGCCGCAAGCATCGTGTTGAACGTTTCCTGCAGGTTAGCACAGACGAGGTGTACGGCACGAAGCCATCGGGCAAGTTCAAAGAAGGCGATCCGCTGGAGCCAAACAGCCCGTATGCGGCCAGCAAAGCGGGAGGCGATTTGATGGCCCGCGCTTATTATGCGACTTATGGATTGAACACGCTGGTCACGCGTGGCAGCAACACCTTTGGCCCATTCCAATATCCTGAAAAACTATTATCATTGTTTATCACCAACGCCATTGACGATCAGGCGCTTCCGCTTTACGGTGATGGAATGCAGGTGCGCGACTGGCTGTATGTCGACGATCACTGCGCGGGCATTGAAACCGTGCTTCAGCATGGCGCCCCCGGCGAAGCCTACAATCTCGGCGGCGACAATGAGCAGCATAATATCGATGTGATCCGCGCTGTGTTGGGTCTTATGGGCAAGCCGGAAACGTTGATCAAGTCAGTGGATGATCGCCCCGGTCATGATCGCCGTTATGCCTTGGACAATCACAAGGCGCGCGTGCTGGGCTGGAAACCATCTATGAGCTTCACGAGCGCGCTGGAACAGACCGTCGCGTGGTATCAACGCAATGAGTGGTGGTGGCGCAAAATCAAAAGCGGCGAGTTTCGCCAATATTACGAGGCGCAGTACGGACAGAGGCTTAAAGGCAAATAGCGATTTCGGGTTCGGGGTTTAGTGTGCGCATACGACAGCCAGTGGTTAAGTTTGTGGTATGGGGAATAATTGTCGCCGGGTTGCTGTTAGCCTGCCAGACAGGGACGGAGCCTCGTACCGCGCTGCCTTCCGGCACAGACGGCGGCCAGACCAGTGGGCCGTCCGCGTCGCCCACGCCCTTCAAATCAGAATTGGTCATCTGCGCGACCAGCGAGCCAGATCGATTATTACTGGCGCAATCGCCAGTCGGTCAGAACATTGAGCGCGCGCTGGTTCGCCCTGCCGTGTCGTATGGGGTTGGCTATATGGCCCAATCTGATCTGCTGCTCGCGCTGCCTTCCGAGGCGGATGGCTCATTGCGCCGAAATGACGATGGAACGCTGTCGGTGATTTTGCATTACCGGGCTGATCTGGTCTGGTCGGACGGCGAGCCATTCAAGACCGCCGACGCAGTGTTAGGTTTCAAAGCGCCCAACCCGGATGGGGATACGGCGGTTCTCGATGCGCAGGAGGGCGACGCGCTGTCGGTGTTTTTGCGACTGCCTGCCACGACAGAATATCCCTATATGCCGACACCCTCCCCGTTGCCATCGCATATTATTGGCTCAGTTGATCCGGCGACCGTGCTGGCCAGCGGCTATGCCCGCTTGATGAATCCGACTCTTGGCCCGTATTATGTCAGCGAGTGGACAGCCGGCCAAAGCATTGTCTTGCAAGCAAACCCCTATTACTCGCCCGCGCCGATCATTCCCACAGTGCGGTTTCAGTTTGGTGTGGAAAGCGCGCTACTAATTAACAAACTTACTTCGGAAGAGTGCGACGCAGCGCTCAATGACAGCCTAACCTTGGATCATCTTCCGGCATTGATGCAGCCCTTAGCATCAGGCGCAGGTCGGCGCGATATTCGCCCCGGCTCAGTTAATGATCAGATTGTGTTCAACACATACACCGTGCCCTCCCCGCGAGTCGCTTATTTCGCTGACAGTCGAGTTCGGCAAGCGGTCGCATTCGCGTTTGACAGGGCGGCGCTTGGCGAAGCCCTGTGGCAGGGCGCGATGCCATTGATGGATAGCTGGCTGCCGTCTGAGCACTGGGCCTACACGCCCGGCGGGTTTTCGAGCTACTCGTTGGACATTGCCCGCGCCCAATCGCTGCTGGATCAGGCCGGATGGATGGATCAAAATGGCGACGGTGTCCGCGAGTATCACGGGGAAGGGGGCGAATACGCCTGCCAGCGTGGAAGCTGGCAGATCGCGCCGGACACTCCATTGACGCCGGTCGTGCTGCTGCCAACGGGCGATCCCGTCCGGGCGCAAATCGCCGACAGAATAAAGGCCGATCTGGCGCAAGTCGGGATTGCTGTTCAGGTTCAGCCAGTCGATCCCTCGAATCTCTTTGCCGCGGGCGGGCCAGTCATCCGGCGAGATTTTGACCTGGCTTTGCTCACGGCAGTGACCCGCCCTGACCCGGGTGGAATCAATGCGTGGGTGGGCGCGGATGTTTTCCTTCATCCCATAAATAAGACTCCTGTTCATCGCTGGGAGCTGGAAGATCGCTGGCTGACTAGCGATCAACTCGTTGAGCGTCTGGCATTGAGCAACATTCCGTCTGAAGCCAATGATTTTCAGGGCCAGAATTACGCGGGCTGGTGCAACGAACAGGCCGATCTGATCATGGTGCAAGCTAATCGTAGTCTTGACACTAAGGCGCGTGTTGCCCTCTATGCCCAGCATCAACAAATGCTTGCGGCTGATGTTCCGATCCTGCCATTGTTCGCCCGCCCGCGTCTTGTGGCTGGCGCGATGACAATATGCGGTATCCAGCCCGGCCCTTTCGATCCTGTGACGTGGAATCTGGAGTCATGGTCATTTGACTCGCTCGGCCAATGCTAGCCCCCTTATGACCAAAATCACGCCTATCTCTCGCCGCGCCATATTGAAACTGTCATGCCTTGTTGCCGCTTCGATGGGGGCTGTCGCGGGTTGCGCAGACGCGACTAAGGATCAAGAGCTTTCGTATGCGACTCCGGTTCTGGAAAGTTTATCTGGCGGCCCCAATGTCGCCAAACCTTCTATGACTCCAACCAGCCGCCCTGATCCGACGCCGACATTTGCGCCTCCGTCTGATCTGAACCAAGGGGTGCTGTTTGCCAACCGGGGCGATCCTGAGGAGGCGAAGCTCGCAATCACCATTGATGATTTTGCTTACCCTCAGGTAGTGGCGGATCAGCTCTGGCCGATGTTGAGGAAAAACCCCGATCTCAAACTGACTCTATTCCCTATCGGAGATCGTATTCCGGTTGTTGAAAACGTTAACCCCGGATTTTGGCGATGGGCGCTGGAGCAGGGCCACGAAATCGGTTTTCATTCCATGCATCACGACGATCTGGGCCAGGCAACTGCCGACGATCTTCTAGCTGAGGTTCTACAGTTCAACCATGCCGTTGGCCTTGCGGTGGGAGACGCATCGTTTCGGGCGCGGTATGGCCGCCCCCCTTATGGAAACTATGGCGACAGAACTCAGTTTGTGCAAGTAGGCGCTCAATCGGGCATGACGTGGATATTGTGGAGCACCGTCCCCAGCAGCGCCGACGCGTTGTCGTTGGCCCTGCCAGAAGCGATAACTCCTGGTGATGTCGCTCTGTTTCATGTTCGGTGGCAGGACATGGCAAAATTGCAGCCGTACCTCGATGCTTGTCGCAAGCGAGGTTTGGAGTTCGTGACCCTCAGCCATATGCGGCTGATTTCCTCAACAAAACCGACGGCAACACCGTTCTGAATTGGTATGATTTTGTAGCTTCATAAGATTGATCTTGAGTAAAAGCCTGTCGTAAAATTAGTGACAGCGCGAAAATGTGTCTATGCTATAATGATTGCATTGGTTAAGCGTTGAACGGTTGAAAGGGTGGCATCATGAGCAGATTATTCAAAACCTCGTTGGCAGCCCTTGCGCTTGGGTTAGTGGCATCGATGACCGCATTTCCGGCGCTCGCCTCGCCCGGAGATGATGGCTTTTGCGCTGGCCCGGCGAACCTAGCTCAAGCCGGGACGTGCGGTGATGGCATTTGCGATCCGTATGTCGGCGAAAACAAGACCTCCTGCCCGAAAGATTGTGGCGCTAAAGCGACCGCGACGACAGCGCCACAGCCCGCTGGCCCAACGGACACGCCGACACCGACCACGCCAACCGCCACCAGCACATTTTTCCCGTTTTTTGTTCTGCCCACGCGCACTCCTACGGCTACCAGCACGGCTAGCCCAACGCCATCCACGACTCCGGCCACACCTACGACCAGCCTGACAGTGACGCCAACGGGAGGCGTTCCGGGCCAGCAGGTTGGCTGCGATTTCGTTTCCTACGAATCACGCACCAAGGACTGGCAATCGGGCTATGGCAAGCTTGCCAAAGAGTTCACTCCTGAGCGGACAGATCAGCGCGAAGTATTTGTCTGCCGTGTGCCGCCGCTGCAGCAGGTGTGCTTGCCCATTTACGACGGCTTGATGGAAGCTGTCAATGATGACAAGAGCAAGATAGCTCTTGTAGATTGCGATTCCGCGGGGCAGTGCGACGTTTACGACGGCAAACTCACTCAGGTTGACGACATGTTGTGCGCCGCCATCGTTGTCGCTGGCGATGTTTCCTGCACCGGGGGATGCGCGTTGGCTCCGGCGTCGCCGACTAGCTTGCTCACACCGCCAAGCTTCGACCTGTCGGCCTTGCTGGCAAACCCCGGCGTAGCGGCGCCTATTGCCTGCGTGCTGGTAGCGATGTTAATCGCCGGAATCGGGTTGTTGATATTTGTCTTCAGACGCTCCCGTCGCCGCGAGCTGCCGGATTAACGGTGCATCCTCAATCGATTAGCCAGCGAGTTGATCTCATCTCATGCGGGCCTGATTGACTATCAGGCCCGCATAGTTTGCGAAAACGTTCCATGACCGACTTCCCATTAAGCCTCGTTGAGATCAAGCAGATTGGCGAACGAAAAGACCGTGACTCCGCGCCAGCGCTGGTAGCGGCGTTGGGCCACCCCGATCCGACATGGCGTCTGGCGGCGGCGACCGCCTTGGGGAAGGTGGGCGCTGCCTCGTCGGTCCCGCCCTTGTTGAGCGCGCTCACCGATCGCGCCGCCGATGTCCGGCAAGCGGCGGCATGGGCACTCGGCCAAATTAGGCATAACCGCGCCACGCTCGGTCTGCTGGCGGCGCTCAATGATCCCGATCCGGCTGTTCGGCGAGCCGCTATTTGGGCGTTGGGACAAATTGGCGCGCGGCGCGTTCTGCCTGACTTGATCACTGTCAGTCGCGCCGACCCTAACGAGGCGGTCAGGCGGGCGGCGTCTGCCGCTGTTGACGCGGTGGGCGGACACAAGTCCTCCATGCCCGCGCGCCATAATCGCCAGCCAACGCCGTTTCAAGGTCGGCCCACAACCGCGCGAAGCTGGATTATCGCAGCGGCGCTCGCGCTTGTCGCGCTTGGAGCGGGGTTATTGGCGACCACATTGGCGTGGAGCCAGCCGCTGGGGCCGCGCCTTGTGGTTCCTGCTTATGACGCTGCTTCGCTCCCAGGGGGTATGCCACCGCTCGCCGATTTGCCTCCTATCGAGTGTGGCGGCTCCCCAACGATGATCGTGTTAATCGTTGGCATTGACAGCGGCGAGGAGGGCTATGAAAGCGGCTTTACAGATGTCATCCGGGTTGCGCGGGTTGACTTTAGGCGTCCTTCGGCTATTTTGCTGGCCATTCCGCGCGACCTCTGGGTCACCATACCCGGGTTATCGTCCTACGGCATTAGCGAAAATAGATTGAAAGCTGCCTACCCGTATGGCAACCATTATCAGATTGAGGGCGGCGGGTTAAGTCTGTTGGCTCAGACCTTGAATGTGAACATGGGTTTGACGGTGGATCATTATTTGGCGATTGATTTTGAGGGCTTCGCGTCAGGCATAGATGCGCTGGGCGGCATCAATGTCGATTTGCCATCAGCAGTAGGCGACCCGGGAGGGGTTGATGGCTACTTTCCAGCAGGGCCACAGCATCTCAACGGGCAGCAGGCCTTGGCCTACGCTCGCCTCAGGCCGGAAAACTCCAGCGACTTATACCGGATTGATCGCCAGACGCAGGTTATTATGGCTGTTCGTGACCGAGCGCTGTCGTCGGAGGGTCTGGCGGGGTTGCCTTCACTGATTTCGTCGATGCAGGCTGCCACTCGCACCGATCTGTCCCCGGCGCAAGTCAACAGCCTGATCTGCGTCAGCCAGAAGATTCCACGCTCAGAAATCACGGTGGCGACGCTCGGCCCGAGTCTTTACGTGTCTGCGACCGATTCTTATGGATACGAACGCTTGTTGCCCGACGTGGACGCTATTCGGCAAGTCATTCGGTCATTTATGGCCGGGGATGTTGAAGCCGTAACAGCCGCGTCGGGGAGCTAGCTGCTCTTTGCTGCGCGGCTATCACGCGCATCGGCGACCGCCGCAAGCAACTGGGCAGACATGGCAGGGACGATTCTAGTTTCTTTGATACGGCGAAACGCGTTAGACGCTGATAATCGAGTTTCGCTGTCAGCGCGGGCCAGCGCGTTCAGAACGCTCGGCATGGCCTGTTCGCTCATCTGCGCGATTCCAACCGCCGCTGCCCAGCGCGCGTCGCGATCCGGGTTCTTGAACGTCTGAATCAATCCGCTTATCGCTGGCTCGCCGATGGCGCTCAACGCCCGGGCCGCCTCCATCCGAACGCCCGGATCGTCATCGCTCAACGTTTTGAGCAAGCCCGAAACGGCAGTCTCATCGCCAATAACCCCCAGCGCGCGCGCCGACGCCCAGCGCACCATCCATTCCGGGTCGCGCAGGGCGCGTAACAACCCCAGTGCTGCTGCCGAGTTGCCGATCACCCCCAACGCGGAGGCTGCTGGAACACGCAGTCGATGGTCGGGTCCCAGCAGAGCTTCAAGCAAGCTTGGCACGGCAGCTTCGCCGATGCCGCGTAAGGCTTTCATGATTTCGCTGCGCAACTGTGGGTCGTCATCACGAAGCGCGCCAATCAAGTGAAGTGTTGTGTCCACGCGCCGAAACTGGCCTACGGCCAGGGCGGCTTCCACCCGCACTTCCCTGTCCGGGTCGCTCAGAGCGGCAATCAGAGCAGGGAGTGCCTGCTCGTCGCCAATTTGTCGCAGCGCGCGCGTCGCTTCCAGCCGCACCGCTTGAACCGGGTCGTTTTGAGCAGGTTGCATCAATCCGGAAACAGCGGGTCTGCCTATGTTCTTGAGGGCGCGGCAGGCAGCCAACCGCGCTTCGGCGTTCTGGCGTTGGAGCACATCCAGAAGCGGGCCAAGCGAAATTTCGCCAAATTCGCCGAGCAGACTGACAATGAATTGTCGCAACTCGTCGCCAGCGATCTCCATCCGCGCGACGAGGCCGGACACCGCCGGGGCGCCAATATTCTTTAGCGCCAGCGCGGCGCCGCGCTGGACTTCGGCGTCCACGTCGTTTAAGGCATCAATCAGCGCGGGAATGGCCGGACGGCCCATATTGCCAAGCGCGGTAGTGGCGGCGCGGCGGGCTGAACGTTCGCCGCTCTGCAGGGCTGCCACCAGATGCGGGATCGCCGCAGCGCCCAGATCGCTCATAACGCCCGCCGCGCCGCCGCGCACCGCCCGGTCTTCGTCCTCCAGCGCTTCTAACAGTCCCGCGACCGCTCGCGGATCGCCGATCCAGCCGAGGGCCATCACCGCCACCAGCCGCACTTCATTATCCGGGTCGCGCAGCGCGCGCAGGAGAGCCGGGACAGCGTCGGGGTGGCCGATCCATCCCAATGAGTGAGCCGCGGCCCAGCGCACTAGTTGTGCAGGATCATTCAATGCGCCGACTAGCCCGGAAATCGAATCGGAGGCGCGCGTCGCGCCGAGAGCGCGCGCGGCGGTCTGGCGAACCTCCGGGTCGGTGTTATTGAGCGCGTTCAGCAGGCGGGAAATCGCTTTGGAATCCCCGCTGTCGCCCAGAGCTTCCAAAGCGGTGATATGCTTTGGTTTCTTTCGGGGGCTTGCTTCGTTCATTGCAGTTCATCTCAGTCGTCGCAGAAGATTTCTTAACTGTACACAATAAATCGCTTGAAGAGTAGCCCGTAGCGGTTACAGCCTACTAACAAATTGCCCGTGCGTATTGATGATTATGACGCCATGCGACGACTTCTGCCGCTCCCGGCTAATGATTTCGCCTCACCGATGCGCTTCCAAGCATGTCACCCCATCCATGCCGGCCATTGCTCCATGGCGGACACCGGGGGGAATTTCCAATCTATCGCCCGGCTCAAGCTCAATCGTTCGGTCGCGTTCGTCGGTGATGGTGAACCAGATGCTGCCTTCAACGCAACACACTATTTTGTGATAATCGTAGCTATGCACGAGGTGACGGTCGCCGCTGGCGTTCGACCAGCGTTCCGGCTCCAGGCCTTCCTGCGCGAGGCTCGCCCGAATTTGGCTCTCGTCAGGCGGCTCTCCCTCCCAGCGCACAAATATGACATCGCTCATTATAGTTCCTTTTGATGGCAAGTAGCCTAAACCTTGATCATGTAGCCTACACCGTGAATGGTGTGAATGTGCGTCGAGCGAGCGTCGTCAGTCTCCAGTTTGGCGCGCAGATTCCGAATGTGCGCTCGAACCAGATCAGGGTCGCCCGTGCCCACCGGATACTGCCAGACTGCGTCCAACAACTCGCGCACCGAGTGGGCGTGGTTGGGCCTTGACATAAGCCAGTGGAGCAACCGATATTCGGTGGAGGTTAATTGAATGTTTTGTTTTTGTGGTGTCGACACCTGAAACGTTTTTGGATCTAGGAAAAGCTCTCCAACGCTGATAGCGTCCTGTGGCTCAGAAATCACGGGCGCGCGCCGGAGGAGAGCTCGCACTCGCGCGCTGAGTTCCTTGAGTTCAAATGGCTTGGTCAGATAATCATCCCCGCCCATATCCAGCCCGGTGATCACATCGTCGGTGCGCCAGCGCGCGCTAAGGATAAGGATCGGAAGCGTAGCATATTGCTCCATTTTCCTTAACTCCGCGCAGAATGCCAATCCATCCTGATGCGGCATCATCACGTCCAGAATGAGCAGATCGGGGCGGCTTTGCTGCAGGCGCGCTCGCGCCTGCGCCGACGACTCTGCCAGCGTTACCTCATGGCCTTCCCGGCTAAGAGCGCGCCATACGGTTCCAAGCACTTCGGCGTCGTCATCGACAATCAATATGTGAGCCATAGGCATTTCCCTAGCTTGAATTCACTGGCAAGCACACCATAATACGTGTCCCGGTGCCCTGCTTGCTGGTGACGCTCATCTGCCCGTTGTTCGCGCTAATAATTTGCCGGCAAATATATAATCCCAGTCCGGTGCCTCTGCCAGCGGGTTTGGTGGTAAACGTGGGGTCAAAGATTTGATTGAGCTCTGATTCTGCGATTCCGGGGCCATTATCATCTACTCTGACTTCGAGCATGCGCCCGCCCTGCTGCAAGCGCGATGATATGACAATCTCGCCCTGATCGCGCCGGGCGTCCATAATCGCGTCACGCGCATTGATCAACAGGTTCATCCATACATCTTCCAAATGGCCGGGCAGGGCCTGGGTTGGCGGCAGGTCTGGCTGAAGTTGAAGGTCTATAGAAATTCGCTCGTGGCTAATCTGGGCGCCGACAAGTTCCAGCGCCTCTTGAATCGACACATTGACGTCGATCAAGGCTGGCTCAGATTCCATGCGTCCCATCTTGAGCATTCGTTCAACAACCCGCTTGGCCCTTTTCCCGGCTCGCTGAATGGCTTCTGCCGAGTCGCGCAGGGGCGACTCGGGCTGGGTGTCCTGCGCCAGAATTTCGGCGTCGCCAAGGATGGTTGTCAGGGGATTGTTGATCTGGTGGGCTATCATCATCGCCATCTCGCCCACTGCCGAAAGGCGGGCGGCGCGCACCAATTGGCTTTGCATCGCCCGTTGTTCGTCCAGACTGCGCTGCAATTCGCGCACCAGTTGAGCGTTCTCCAGCGCGATAGCCGCCTGGTTTGCCAGCGCGCGGGCCAGCCCCATCTCGCGCGACGAAAAGTTTCTGTCAGGGGCGAGATCGATTAACTGCACCAGCCCGACTGTCCGGGTTTTGAACACCAGTGGCAGGAGCAATATTGCCCCGGCCTGCGTGTTTTTGAAAAGAGCAGCTTCTGACGGATTGAGGTCAGTCCCGGTGGATCGCAACACAGCGATGCGTTGTTCGCGCAGCACGACATACGGAGTAGGCAGATCGATGACGGGCAAAGGTGGAATGTTTTCCTCGACC
>Ga0210377_10000275_pt1 | contig 48502 bp, 44 predicted proteins | sample PLM4_65_b1redo_FD_155480 | JGI IMG/M metagenome (GOLD analysis project Ga0210377, IMG submission 155480) | Groundwater sediment microbial communities from an aquifer in East River, Colorado, USA - PLM4_65_b1 redo | ecosystem: Environmental > Terrestrial > Soil > Riparian zone | place: USA: East...
CGCGCTGAGCGCGCTGTCGGACGTCCTGATCCAGGGACAGCGGGAAGTGGCGACGCCACGGGAGATCGCCGTACGGGTGGACGGGTACCTCGCGGCCTTCCGCTCGCCCCGGAAGATCCTGGCCAAGATCGCCCTCTTGGGGATCGAGTTCTACCCGCTGCTGACCTTCAAGCCGCCGTTCTCCCGGATGTCGTATGCCCGCCGGAAGCAGTTCATCACCCACCGGTTCCTGCTCGACGTGTCGCAGGGTCGAATTCGCGGCACGTTCCGCCGGCTGGTCAAGGCCATGATCCGTTTTGGCCAGCAGCTCTCGTTCATCGGCTATTACTCCGACCCGCGGGCGGGCGAAAGCGTGGGCTACACGCCGTTCAGCCTCCGGGCGCGTCACGGCGGCGTTCCGCCGGTGCCCGCGCCGCCCAAGGTGGCGCCGCTCACCGTCGAGCGGCCCGCGACGCTCGACGTCCCCCGGGTGCTCAAGGCGGATGTCGTGGTGATCGGGAGCGGGGCCGCCGGGTCGGTGATTGCGCACGACCTCGTGGCCCGGGGCCGGACGGTGCTGATCCTCGAGCGCGGGCTCGACGTCCCTCGCACCGAGTTCGTGGAGGACGAGGTCCAGAGCATCGGTCGCCTGTACGACGAGGGCGCCCTCCAGCTCGCCACCGACTTCCAGCTCCAGATCCTGCAGGGCTCGTGCGTGGGCGGCACGACGGTGGTCAACAACGCGGTCAGCTTCCGGCCGCCGCCCAAGGTGATCGCCGCGTGGAACGACACGTGGCGATCGGGCATCGACGTCCACCGGCTCGACCAGGCCGTCGCCTCGATCTGGCAGGACCTGGAGATCCGAAATCAGGGGGCCACGGGCAGCATCCTCAACCGGGCCGACGCGCGGTTCAAGGCCGGGGCGCAGCAGCTCGGGCTGCCGGCGCCCACGCCGGTGGACGCGAACATCGGCAAGTGCGTGGGATGCGGCTACTGCAACATCGGCTGCCGGTACGGCACCAAGCTCGACATGCGCGAGACCATGCTCCCGCGTGCCCAGCAGAACCCCCGGAACCCCGGGGCCCTCCGGATCTTCTCGGAGTGTCGCGTGGAGCGGATACGCCGCCAGGGGGACCGGGTCACCGGGGTCGATTGCCGCCTGAGCGACGGACGCCGCTTCCGGGTCGAGGCCGAGACCGTGGTGCTGTCGGCCGGCGCCATCTCGTCGCCCTTCCTGCTGCTCCGGAGCGGCTTCTCGCATCCGTCGCTCGGCCGCCATATCGGGTTCAACATCGGCTCGCCCATTACCGCGCTGCTGCCGGAAAAGGTCGAGGCGTTCGACGCGCTCCAGATCTCCCACTATCTCGACGACCCCAAGCGGGACTACGTGATCGAGACCTGGTTCAATCCGCCGGTGGCGCAGGCCATGGGCATGCCCGGCTGGTTCGACCAGCATTTCCAGAACATGAAGGACTATGCCCGCATGACGGCGGCGGCCCCGCTGGTCGGGACCACCGGCCAGGGGCGGATCTCGGTCAATCTCTTCGGCGACCCCGCCATCGAATTCGAGCCCTCGGACCGGGACCTCGCCCGCATCAAGGACGGGCTCAAGATCATCGCCAAAATCTTCCTCGCGGGCGGCGCGGTCCGGGTCATGCCGGCCACGTTCGACTACCGCGAGCTCAAGCCGGGCGACGACGTGGACGGCCTGATCGAGAGCTGGATCAAGGAGCGGGGGGACGTCACCATGGGCACGGGGCACCCCCAGGGCGGGTGCGCGGTCAGCGACGACGCCGAGCGGGGCGTGGTCGATCCCTCGTTCCTGGTCCGCGGCACGACGAATCTCTACTGCTGCGACGCGAGCGTGTTCCCCACGCCCATCGGGGTCAACCCCCAAGTGACGGTCATGAGCCTGGCGCGCTACGCCGCGGCGCACATCCGGCAGTGACGGTCCTCGGCATTCACCACGTCACCGCCATCGCCGGCGACGCTCAGGAGAACGTGAACTTCTACGCCGGCGTGCTGGGCATGCGACTGGTGAAGCGCAGCGTGAACCAGGACGACCCCGGCACGTACCATTTCTTCTATGCCGACGCGGCGGGACACCCGGGCACCGACCTCACCTTCTTTCCCTGGGGCCACATGGGTCCCGGACGCCTGGGGGCGGGACTCATCTGGGAAGTGGCCCTCGCGGTCCCCACGGGGAGCCTCGCATTCTGGCGGCGTCGCCTGGCGGACGCTGGGGTCGAGGTGGGCGAGCCGGCCACCCGCTTCGACGAGCGGGTGCTGCCGGTGACCGACCCGCACGGCCAGGCCCTGGTGCTGGTGGAAACCGGCGACACGCGCGACTCCACGCCGTGGGACCAGAGTCCCATCCCGCTGGACGCCCAGATCCGTCGCCTCCACGGGGTCCGGATGGTGGAGCAGGACAGCGGGGCCACCGCGCGGGCCCTCGAGGGCCTGCTGGGATACGTGCCGCAGGGCGACGACGCCGGCTGGCGCCGGTTCCGGGTGGGCGAGGGCGGGTCGGGTCGCGTGCTCGACGTGCGGGAGGCGCCCGATACCCCGCGCGGGCGGTGGGGTCGCGGGACCGTGCACCACGTGGCCTTCCGGGTGCCGGACGACGCGGCCCAGGCCGAGGCGCGCGCGCGGGTGGCCGCGGCAGGTCTCCGCCCCACCCCGGTGATCGACCGGTTCTGGTTCCGCTCGGTCTATTTCCTCGAGCCCGGCGGCGTGCTGTTCGAGCTGGCGACCGACGGCCCGGGGTTCGCGGTGGACGAGGATCCGGCGCACCTGGGCGAGCGGCTGGTGCTGCCGCCCTGGCTCGAGCCCGAGCGCGCGGTCATCGAGGCCGCCCTGCCACCCCTCCGCTATCCGCCAATGTGACCTGGGTGCTGGACGGCGTCCCGCGGGTCCCGTAGGTTCAGCCCGCCCAGTCCATTCGGCCGTCCATGCCACCAAAGCCCGGAGACAAGGACCCGTTCGCCCGCGAGGTGGAACGGCTGCTCAAGAAGCTGCCGGGGGCGGATCCGTCGCTGCGCGGCACTCCCGAGCCGGCTCCGCGGCCCGCGGGGGTCACCACCGGACCGCGGCCCGCCCTGGGCCGCGCGCCCAGTCTGCCCGCTCCAACCGCCCGCGAGGTCTGGGGACTCGTGGGGCGGGTGGCGCTCGCGGTGGTCCTGGGCGTGGCGCTCACCCAGTGGCCCTACGCCGCGGCCTGCGGCTGGTCGCTCCTGGGGTATCTGGCCGCGGTCCTGGCGCTGTTGCTCGCCGCCGGGTGGGCGGCGGTGGCGGCGTGGAGGTCCCACGTCGGGATCGCCCACGCCGCGGCCCTGGTCGTGTTCTTCTGGGGCATCGTGCTCGCGGCCGAGCAGGTGCTGCCGCGGGTGGGTTACGCGGCCGAGTCGGCTACCTGGCGCTGCGTCGTCGGCCCCCAATAGGTCCGACCGTTCCTGCTCCTGACACCAACCGCCCAACCGCCCCACCGCTCGATCAGTCCCGACGGACGGCCACCGTGCCGACGGGAGCCCGAATCCACCGGAGAATCTCCGACATCTTGGGCGGCTTACCGGTGAGGAGCACGCCGATCCGGAAGACCTTCGCGGCGGCCCAGAGCGCGACCAGGATCGACACCAGCAGGAGCGCGGTGGTGGCCACGTACTCCCACAGGGCTGGCGGCCCCGCCGCCCGGTTCATCATCACGAACGGCGTGAAGGGCGGGATGAACGAGAGCACCTTGGCCAGCATGCCGTTCGGGTCCTTGCCGACCGGCACCATGGCGAACAATGGGATGATCAGCAGGATCGTGATCGGCCCCATGAGATTCTGCGCTTCTCTGAGCGTGTTGCAGACGGCACCGATTCCCACCAGGAGCGCCGCGAACAACAGGTACCCGAGAATGAAGTACGCGACAAAGGACGTGAGGTAGACCGGATCCCTGGTGATCACGCTGAAGTCGAGGGTCATGGGCGCGCCCAGCATCGGGGGCACGTATCGCGTGATCAGGAGGAACGACGCGATCCACGCGACGATCGTGGTGAAGCCGGTCATCGCGATGCCGAGGATCTTGCCGCCCATGAGCTCGATGGGCGAGACCGACGAGAGCAGCACCTCGATAATCCGGTTGGACTTCTCCTCGACCGTGTTCGTCACCAGCATCTGCGCGGCGGTGAAGACCACGAAGAAGAGCAGGTACACGAAGCCGACGGGCGCCCATTGGCGGAGCCGGTCCTGCGCGCTGACCTCTTCGGCCTCCCCCGTCACGGTGACTTTGCGGGCCTCGAAGCGAATCGGAGATTGGATCCACTCGGCCAGGCGGGGATCGATTCGCTCCCGCTCGAGCCGCCGCGCCCGGACCTCGCCGCTCACCAGCTCGCCGAACCAGTCGGTCAGGTCCGTATCGGTGAGGTTGCGCGACAGATATTGCGAGCCGGCGCTGCCCTCGACCGGGTCGGATCCGACGATGAAGTAGCCGAACAGCTCCTCGTCCCGGACCATCCGGTTGAGCCGCTCTTCGGCAGCCGGGTCGTTCGGGTCGGCCTCGGGCGCCTCCAGCACGAACCGCCCCGCGGCTTGCGCGAGCTGGGGGCGCACGGCGTCGAGCACCCAGCCGGAGCGGTCGAGCACCGCGAAATGCCGCGGCTTCCGGGTCTTTTCCATGAGGACCGGCACGACGATGGACAGCACCAGGATGACCGGCAGGAGGAAAATGCCGATCCAGAAGCTCTTGGTGCGCACGTTCTCCAGGTACTCGCGCTGCGCCACCAACCAGATCCTACGCATCGGTCTTCCCTCCCACGGCGCGCACGAAGATCTCGTGCAATGACGGCTCGCGCGTATCGAAGCGGCGGATGGTGAGCCGGTCCACCAGCAGGCGGAGCAGTTCCTGCGGGTTGGCCCCGTCCTGCAACGTCAGCTCGGCCGTCTTGCCGGCGTCGTTGATGCGGGAAACGCGCGGCAGCGACCGGAAGACCGCGCCGTCCCCGTCGTAGTCTATGATGACGGTGCGGGGACCGCCCAACTTCACCTGCGACAGCGGCCCGTCCAGGATCTTCTTGCCCTTGTTGATGAGCAGGATGTAGTCGCACAACTTCTCGGCCTGCTCCATCACGTGGGTGGAGAAGATGACGGTGCGGCCTTCCCGCTTCATATGAAGGATCAGCTCGATCACCGTCTCGACGTTCACCGGGTCGAGGCCCGAGAACGGCTCGTCCAGGATGACCAGCTCCGGCTCGTGGATCAGCGTGCCCAGAATCTGGACCTTCTGGCCCATGCCCTTGGACAGCGCCTCGCATTTCTTGTCGATCCAGTCACCCAGCCCGAACTTGGTGAGCAGGTCGCGCGCTCGGCGGTTGGCCTCGTGGTTACTGAGGCCCTTGAGCCGGCCGAAGTAGGACACGATCTCGGCCGTCTTCATCTTCTTGTAGAGCCCTTTCTCTTCGGGCAGGTACCCCAGCCGGTCCTTGACCGCCTCCGGGTTCTGGTGCCCCAGTACCTCGATGGTGCCCGAGTCGGGGTAGAGAATGCTCATCACCATTCGGAGCGTCGTGGTCTTCCCGGCGCCGTTGGGGCCGAGAAAGCCGTAGATGCTTCCTTTGGGAACCGCGAGGGAGATCTCGTCCACCGCTCGGAAGTCGCCGAACGACTTGGTCACGCGCTCCAAGGTGAGGGCGTGGTCCGCCATGTGTCCTCCTGATGGGCCCGGGGCCTGAGTGGCGGGGAATCTACCCGGACGGCGGCCCCGCGGTATCCCGGCCGCGTCTGGCGGGTGGCCCCGGCGGCGGATAGGTTGCCGGGAGAAACGGCCGGGAGGGCCTATGGTAACCGTCCAAGACATCCTGGACCGCAAGGGGCGCGAGGTGGTCACGGTCGACGCCGCCGCCACGGTCCTGCAGGCGGCCCGCCGCATGAACGAGCGTGGGATCGGCGGGCTGGTGGTAATGGAAGGGGCCCGGCTGGTGGGGATCTTCACCGAGCGGGACGTGCTACGCCGCGTAGTGGCCGAGGGCCGCGACCCCGCCCGCACGCCGGTCCGCGAGGTGATGACGGCGCCGGTGCTTCGCTGCGGGCCGGACGCGCCGCTCGACGAGTGCCGCGTCCTGATGACCGACCGCCGCATCCGGCACCTGCCCGTGGTCGAGCAGGACGAGCTCCGGGGCATCATCACCACCGGCGACCTGCTGGCGCAGCAGGTCCGCGAGCAGCAGGACAAGATCGAGTTCCTGAACAGCTACGTCTTTGACATCAGGTGAAAGACGGCTAGCCGTCTGGCCTTGTTCCGCATCACCCCGAAGAACTTGAGGATTCGGAGTCCATCAGCGTGCGCTCCGGGCGGGAAGCTCGAACAACCAGAGGTTGGCCGGCGCGCCGAACTCACGCGCGTCGGCCTCCACCTCCGCGACGAACCGGCGACCGCCGACGGCGGCCAGGCGGTGAACCGGGCCCGGCGTGACGACCGCGCCCGTGACCTCCGTCGCGGGATCCCACAGCTCCAGACGGTATCCCTGTCCCGGGATCGGCTGGACGCGCGCGATCAGGACCCGGCCGTCGACCTCCGCCAGATCGCTGACCGTGTCGCCGATCATCAGCCGGGGCACGGCAACGCCGCCGTCGTCCAGGTGCCACACCGTACCGGCCCGGGCGATCCACCACCCGCCGCCCGATGCGCGCGTGTACGCGGTGACCCCGTCGCCGCCCGGCACGTCCCGAACGACGCCGGTCGCGAGGTCCCACTCGATCAGTCCCAGCCCCAGCAGCGCCGTGTCGGTGAGGCGCGACGTGCCCTCGCCGGTCACTCTCACGACCAACTCGACCGCGGCGACGAGGCGTACGCGGTCCGGGCCCGCCCAGCTGAGCTCGTACCCCGCGTTGTAGCGGCCGCCGCCCGCGAGGGCGCCCGCCAGGGGCACCTCGTGCCGCGGCGCAGCGGGCGAGTCCACCGCCGCCACGACGAGGTGGCGAGACCAGGCGGCGATGCTGACCCCCGTCCCCCGCTGCCAGACATAGGCCACGGACCGCCCGTCGTCGGCCACCGCGGGTTCGAGCCACGTTCCGATGAACGTGTCGCGGGGCGTGGGGGGCGGCGGGCACCAGGTGACCCGAAGCGTGCCGCCCTCGGGGGGGAGCGCCGCCAGGCACCGGGCGCCCGTCTCGTGCGCCGGGTCGTAGCGGCTGAAGGTCAGGTCCGTCCCGTTCCACGCCGGGCTGCGGTCGTCGCCGACGTTGAAGGTGAGGCGTCGGGGAAGCGCCAATGCCGCTGGACCGAGCGAATCCGCGGCCTCCGGCCGGAAGGGCTCGCCGTGGGCACAGCCCAGTCCGCCGAGGCCCGCCACCAGCAGCAGTCCTCCGGCGGCGGGGCTCACGAGCTCTCGTGGGTGGCCGCCGCGTCGAGCAGCTCGCGCACCTTGAGCAGCAGGTCTTCCGGCTGCCAGGGCTTGGGGAGCAGCGCCCCGTCGGCCGGCGCCCCGCCCGCCGCTCCCGCCACGCTGGGATAGCCGGTGGTGAACAGGAAGGGCGCGCGTATGCCGGCGCGCCGGGCCAGCTGGCTCAGCTCGGCGCCGCCCATCCGCGGCATGACCATGTCGGTGATGACCAGCGCGATGTCGGGGTCCTGGCGCAGCACGTCGAGTCCCTCCTGCCCGTCCCGCGCGGTGAGCACCCGGTACCCGTGGCGGCCCAGCACCCGGCGGGCCGTGGTCCGGATGACGTCTTCGTCTTCCACCACGAGGATGGTCTCGGCCCCGCCCTTGGCCGCCGCGACCTCCGCTTCCGGCGCCAGGGCCGCGGGAGCGTCGGCCACCATCGGCAGATCCATCGTGACCGTGGTGCCCCGTCCCGGATCGCTTTCCACGGTGATGGCGCCGTCGTGCTGCTGGATCAGGCCGTACGCGATGGACAGGCCCAGTCCGGTGCCGGCCCCCGGTGGCTTGGTCGTGAAGAACGGCTCGAAGATGTGCGCGCGGGTGGTCTCGTCCATGCCCATCCCCGTGTCGCGGACGGTCAGGCGGGCCGTCTCCCGCCCGTTCGCCTGCCGGCGGACGAGCCGGATCTCGAGCCGCCCGTGCACGGGCATCGCATCCCGGGCGTTGGTCACCAGGTTGAGCAGGATCTGGGACAGGGCGCCGTGGTCGGCGTTCACCGTGACCGGGGGTGGCGGCAGCTCGGTGCGGACCTCGATGTGCTCGGGCAGCAGCCGGCGCGCCAAGGCGGCCGTGTCGGCCACGACGCTCACCAGATCGAGCGGGTGCCGCTCCAACAGGTCCCGCCGGCCGAACGCCAGGAGCTTGCGCGTGAGCTCGGCGCCCCGCTGGGCGGCGGCCCGGATCTCGTCGGCGTCGCCGGCCAGCTCGGGATTGTTGGCGCTCAGGTTCTGCGCCAGCAGATGCGCCCCGGCGAGGATCGCGGTGAGCACGTTGTTGAAGTCGTGGGCGATACCGCCGGACAGGCGGCCCAGCGCGTCGAGCTTCTGCGCGTGCCGGAGCTGGTGCTCCAGCGTGAGCCGCTCGGTGATGTCGCGGGCCACGGTCACCGTGCCGGCCGCCTCGCCCCGCTCGTCCATCCAGGGGTGGACCGCGAGCAGGTACGTCCGTTCTCCCTCCGGGGTCGAGAACCGCCGCTCTCGCGTGAGCGGCGCGCCGGAAGTCAACACCGCGCGGTCCGTGGCATCGATGTCGGCGGCGTCCTCGGGCGAAAACAGCTCCAGCGCGGTGTGGCCCACGATGTCGTCCGCCGGGCGCCCGAAGGCCAGCCCGGCCGCGTCGTTGGCCAGGACGTACCCACCCTGGCCGTCGCGCACCAGGATCAGGTCCGGGGACCCCTCGATCACCGCGCGCAGCAGGGTGTGTTGGGCCCGGACGGCCCGCTCCGCCACCTCCACCTCGCGGACCTTGGATTCCAGCCGCTCGTTCGCCACCGAGAGCGCCCAGGTCCGCGAGCCCACCGCGCGCCGGAGCCGCATCTGCCGGCTGGACACAGCCCAGGCGAGCGCCGCCCCGAGCACCGTGACCAGCACGAGCCCGGTCCGCATGCCCCAGATGGCCGGCCCCACGGTGTCCCAGCCGCGAGCGGGCATGGCGGCCAGCTCCCAGGTCGTGCCGCCGGCCACGGTCACCGACACCGTTACGGGCTGGCGGCCGAACACGTCGGGGACGCCCGCGAGGATCTGCCCCTCCGCGTTGCGTACCGCCAGGTGGACGCCGCCCCAGGGAGACCCGAAGCCCGCCTCGGCGAAGATCGGCTGGACGTCCATTACGGCCGCCACCAGCCCGAAGCGCGGATCCTCGCGGGGGAACGTGGCGAGCCGGCCCACGAACCCGCGCCCGCCCTGGATCAGGTCGAGTGGGCCGGACAGCACGATCGAGTCGGACGCCATCGCCCGCATCACGTCCTGGCGCACCTGCGGGCGGGGGTCGGCCAGGAGGTTGTAGCCGTACACCGCGCGATTCTCTTCGGAGTGCGAGGTATACCGGATCACGCCACCCCGGACGTACTGGAGCGCCCGGATCCCCGGGACGCTGGCGTGCAGGCCCTCAGCGAACGCGTCGAGGGCCCCCCGAATGTCGGGGCCGGCGGGGCCCGACTCGAGGTAGGCGCGCAGCGCCGGCAGGGTGGCGAGCCGGCGGTTGAGGGCGCCTTCCAGGGCCTCGTCGTACGCGTGCAGTTGCGACTGGGTCAGGGCGCGCTGGCGCTCCCGGTGAACGCTCCGGTACCACCGCTCGACGCCCAGCGAGCCGCCCAGCAGCACCAACAGGGTGATGCCGGCGGCCGTAGCCGGATGACGAAGGACGCGCAGGCGCGAAAGCATGAACAATTCGAATATATTGTCCCGCGCATGACACCGCCTCGGCTGACCGAGATCCTCTCCGGTTTCCGCTCCGTCCTCGTGGCGTATTCCGGTGGGGTGGACTCCACCCTTCTCGCCGTGGCGGCCCGCCGCGCGCTGGGCCGCGGGCGGGCGGTAGCCGCCCTGGGCGTGAGTCCGTCGCTCGGCGGGCACCAGCACCGGCAGGCGCTGGACCTGGCCGTCCGGTTCGACCTCGAACTGGTCGAGGTGCCCACCCACGAGCTGGCCGATCCGGGTTACGTGGCCAATGCCCCGAGCCGTTGCTTCTTCTGCAAGCGCGAGCTGTGGGACCGGCTCGGGGCGGTGGCCGCGGCGCGCGGACTGGCCGTGGTGGTGGACGGCACCAACGCGGACGATCTGGGCGAGCATCGCCCGGGGCTCGCCGCCGCCGCCGAGCGGGGGGTGCGCTCGCCGCTGGCCGAGGCCGGTCTGGGCAAGGCCCAGGTGCGGGCCGCCGCCCGCGCCCTCGGCCTTCCGAACTGGGACGCGCCGGCGTCGCCCTGCCTGGCGAGCCGGATCACCTACGGGTTGGCGGTGACCCCGGCCCGGTTGTCCCAGGTCGAAGCGGCCGAGGCCGAGCTCCGGGCCCTGGGGGTGGCCGGCGACCTGCGGGTCCGCCATCGGGGCGACGAAGCCCGGATCGAGGTGGACCCGGCCGCCTTCCCGCTGGTGCGGGCCCACGGGCCCGTGCTGGGCACCCGGCTCCGCGCGCTCGGGTTCGGTCGAGTCACGCTCGACCTCGCGGGGTACCGCCGGGGGAGCTTCCTCGGCGCCGACGCGGAAGTCGAGATCCTCGCCGGCGGGGCGTGAGTGCGGCTCTTCATCGCCGTCAATCTCCCGGACGAGGTCCGGCGGGCCATTCACGCCGCGGCCGCCCCGCTGCGCCGCGCGGCGGTCCCGGTCAAGTGGGTCGAGCCCGACGGACTGCACCTCACGCTCAAGTTCCTGGGCGCCGTGGATCCGGCGCGCCTGGAACCGGTGGTGGCGGCGCTGGAGCGCGCCTGTCGGGGGGCGCGCGCCTTTCCGCTGCCGCTGGGCGGCTTCGGCGCGTTCCCGTCGGCCGAGCGGGCCCGGGTCATCTGGGTGGGCTGTGAGGCCGTCCCGCCGCTCGAGCTGTTGCAGCACGGGGTCGAGCGGGAGTTCGCCACGCTGGACTATCCCCTCGAGGGGCGGCCGTTCCGGCCGCATCTCACGCTGGGGCGGGCGCGGCCCGAAGCCCGCGGCGGCGTCCGCGGGCTCGAGGCCGTGTTGGCGCCGCTCGAGTTCGCCGACGAGATCGCGGTGCGCTCGGTCGAGGTCATGGAGAGCACGCTCGGGCCCAAGGGGGCACGCTACGACGTGCGACACTCGGTGACGCTGGCCGGGTGATGGGCTGCGCGCGCAACGTGCTGGCGGGAGTGGGCTGCGTGACGCTGCTGGCGGTGGGCGCGGTCGGCGCCTATCAGTACCGCGCCCAGCTGGGCCGGCTGGTGAAGAGCGTGACCGGGAGCGGGACCTCCGCCGATAGCAGCACGTCGGGGACGCCCTCGGCCGGCGCGTTGGCCCGCGCCCGCGAGAAGCAGGCGGCCCTCGCCCGGCCGGACGGGCCGGCGCAGATAACGGTCACGGCGGACGAGATGGCGGCCCTGGTGGAGGCCGGCCTCGATCCCCTGGCGCGCGCCGCCCTCGACTCGCTGCGGGTGACCTTGACCGCGGGACGCTTCACCCTGAACGCGCGGGTGCGCACCGACCGGCTCGGGCGCGACGTCCTGGGCCCGCTCACCGGCGTGCTGGATGAGCGGGAACCGCTCCGGATGAGCGGCCCCGCCGCCGTGGAGCTGCCGGGCCGGGTGGCGTGGCGGCCGGACGAGTTCCAGGTGCGGACGTTTCCGTTTCCCGCGTCCCTGGTGCCGCGCGTGGTGGACGCCCTCACCGGTGGCCGCGGTGGGGTCGTGCCGATCGTGGTTCCCGAGACCGCGGGGGCGGTGGAAATCCGCGGTGGCGGCGTGATCTTCTTCCGACGGACGGACTGATGCCGAGACGGGTTCTCGTGGTGGACGACGAAGCCGGCGTGCGCGAGGCGATGCGCCAGCTGCTCGAGTACGAGGGGATCGAGGTGCGGGCGGTCGCCTCCGGCACCGACGCGCTCGACGCCTACCCGGAGTTCCTCCCCCATCTCGTCTTCTTGGACGTCAAGATGGCCGGCATGGACGGCCTCGAGACGTTGGCCCGCCTGCGGCAGCTCGATCCCGCCGCCCAGGTGGTGATGATCTCCGGCCACGGCACCATTCAGACCGCGGTCGAGGCCACGCAGCTCGGGGCCTACGACTTCCTGGAGAAGCCGCTCGACACCGACCGCGTGCTCCTCACCCTGCGGAACGCCTTCCAGCACGTGGCGCTGGAGTCCGAGAACCGGCGGCTCCGGGCCCACATCGAGGACCGGTACGAGATCGTGGGCGAGAGCCGCGCCGTCCGGGACGTGCTGGAGCTCGTCGCCAAGGTGGCGCCCACGCCCGCCCGGGTGCTGATCGTGGGCGACAACGGCAGCGGCAAGGAGCTGGTGGCCCGGGCCATTCACCGCCGCTCGCCCCGCAAAGACAAGCCGTTCGTGGAGGTCAACTGCGCGGCCATTCCCACCGAGCTGATCGAGAGCGAGCTGTTCGGCCACATGAAGGGGTCGTTCACCGGCGCGTTCGCCGACCGGGCGGGGAAGTTCGAGCAGGCCGACGGCGGGACGCTCTTCCTGGACGAAGTCGGGGACATGAGCCTGGCGGCCCAGGCCAAGGTGCTCCGGGCCCTGCAGGAGGGGGTGGTGACCCGCATCGGGGCCGCCAAGCCCATCCGGGTGGACGTCCGGGTGATCGCCGCCACCAACAAGACCCTGCCCGACGAGATCGCCGCCGGACGGTTCCGCGAAGACCTCTACTACCGGCTGAACGTCGTCCCGATTCTCGTGCCCCCGCTGGGGGCCCGCCGGGACGACATCCCGCTCCTGGTGGAGCGGTTCGTGGCCGAGCTGTCGCAGTTCGACGGCCTGCCGGCCAAACGGTTCGAGCCGGCCGCCGTCGATCTGCTCCAGGGCCGGGAATGGCCCGGCAACGTGCGCGAGCTGCGGAACGCAGTCGAGCGCCTCCTGATCCTCACCTCCGGCCCCACGGTCTCCGACGCCGACGTGCGCCGCGCGCTGCGGGAGAGCCAGGAGCCGGGGCTGGGAGAGCTCGCCGGCGTCCGGACCTTCGAGACCTTCAAGGCGGAGGCGGAAAAGGCCTTCCTGATCTCGAAGCTCGAGGAGAATGACTGGAACGTGAGCGAAACCGCCCGGAAGCTGGACATGCCGCGGAGCAATCTCTACAAGAAGATCGAGAAGTACGGTCTGGCGCGAGAGACGAGATGATTCGCGTACACGGCAATTCGGGGGCTCCCAGCCGGGACCAGCGGAGTCGTCGCGCCGCTCGCGTCCAGCGAATGCCGCCGTTCGTCGCCCCTCAAGCGCGACTCGTCGCGACCGCCTGTCGCCTCACGCCGAGAAGCGGCACGTTGCCCCGTCCCCCGAATACGGAGTCCTGCCCCCGTGACCCGGAACCTCGCGCGTTGCTCGTGGCTCGGCGCCGTCTGCGCGCTCACCCTGATTCCCGGCCAACGGATCGCGGGCCAGGCACCGAGCGCCACCGGGAGTACCGACACTCCCCGCGCAGCCCGTGAGGCCTTGCTCGCGGCCGACCGGGCTCTTTCCGCCGCCGTTCGGCGCGACGGGCTCGCGGCCGGCCTGGCGTCGGTCCTGGGTGCCGACGGGCTGGTGCTCTTCGAGGGAGCCCCCATCGTTGCCGGTCCTCAGGCGGCGACCGCAGTGCTCGGCGCACCAGCGGAGCTCGGCCGGCTGCGCGTCGAATGGCTCCCGCTCGCCGGGCTGACCTCCCCCGACCGCTCGCTCGGCCTTACGTACGGAGTGACGCTGGTCGCCGACCGGACGGCGGGGGATAGTGTGGGCCCTCGCTCCTCCAACTACATCAGCGTCTGGCGGCGGCGGGACGGACGCTGGACCCTCGCCGCGCACGTCCAGACCGGTGTCCTGTCCGGACCGGCGCCCATCCCGCCGGCCGTCGCCGTCCCGGTCCCCGCGCCGGCGCAGCGGACCGATGGGTCGGGGGCCCGGTTCGCCCGGGCGGATCTCGCGTTCGCCAGACTCGCGGGCGACAGCGGTGCCGCGACCGCATTCGCGACGTTTGTCGCGCCCACCGGTGTCGTGTTCGCGGCCGCCGGCGAGCTGCTGATCGGGCCGGACGCGGTGGGACGACGGATGCGGGAGAACCCGAACCGCAGCGAGTGGGTCTGGGAGCCGCGATACGCGGGTGCGTCGGACGACGGCGAGCTGGGCTTCACGGTTGGGGAAGCGACCATCACGGTCACGCGCGGCGACGACACCTCCACGTTCCACTCCAAGTACCTCACCGTCTGGCGCCGGATGGCGGGCGGCTCGATCCGGTTCCTGGTGGACGGCGGGAACGCGCGCCCGGCACCGGGCCGCCCTTCGTCCTGACCGCGCAGCTTTGCGTGCGTGGAGCGGCGAGGCACGAGATGACGGCCAGCTCGATCACTTCGCTGCGGGCGGCGGCGTCGGCCGTACCTGGACGCTCAGCTCGGTCCGGTCCCAGCGGAGGCTGATCCGCGTGGACCGCCCGCGGGCATCGAGAGCGATCTCGAACACCTCCACCGGGATCTCGAGCGGAACGGCATGCAGCGGGACGCGGAGCACGTCGCGGGCGGGATCGTACTGGGTGCCCCACTGGCCGGACTGCCCATTGACGAGCAGCTCGGCGTCGCCGCGGGCGGTGAAGTGCGTCCACAGCGAATACCGGCCGGCCGGTAGCGGGGTCCCGCCGATCTCCACGGGCTCCGACACTTCCAGCTGCGTGGCCGCGTTCGCGCCGGTGCGCCACAGCGTGTCGCCCAGCACCCCGCGAGTGAAGATCTCGCGGCCCCGCTTGGCCGGCCGGCCATAGTCGATCCAGATCCGGGCGGTGCCGACGTTTCCGGCGACGGTGTCGCGGCCCGACAGCCATGCGCCCAATCCGACGCCGAGCGAGTCACGCACGGCGAAGCTCGCGGCCAATCGCTCGATGGGGAGGTCCGAGACCCGTTGCACTCGGTACTTGAGCGTGGTGGCGCGGCCGTCCACCTCGAGGAGCCGGCCGGCGGAGTCGACCCGCGCCACGAAGGTCCCGCCAATGATCGCCGCCAGGACCGTGTCGCCGCCCCCGCGCCGGACCCGAAGCCGGCCGGCCGGGCCCCCGACCGGCGCGACCAGTTGCACGCTCGTATCCCCGGCCTGTCGCGCGCGCGCCAGCCAGAGCTCGTACAGGGCGAACGACTCGGGAAGGGTGGGGAAGCCCCACGCGGCGGGGACGCGGCGGACCACGGCGGTATCCCGCACGAGGGTGAGCGTGGCCGTATCCGGGCCGAACACGACCGACGCCGCCCGCGGCTCGGTCGCCGCCCTGGTGCCGGTGCGGCGGGAAATCGAGTCGTCGAACCGGATGGGACGGCCGCCCGGGGCCAACGATGCCACGTAGTGATGCACCCGCGTTTCCGGAACGCGGCGCACCAGCACGCCCTCGATGCGGTCGGGGTACCGCTCGAAGCGCTCCACCGCGAGCGTGTCGGTGCCGAGGGTCACGATCAGGCCGCCCGCGCTGACTGGCAGCGGGGCGCGTGAGTGACGGCGCAGTTCGGGGTAGAGCTGCTCCACGAATTGGCGGGCGCGGCGCTCGCCGCCCAGCCGGTCGGCGAACCCGGCGATGATCTCCGTGACCGGGAGGCCTTCCCGCGTCCGCCCGCCTTCGAGCGCGCCCACCATCCGGTCCCGGATCGTCGCCAGCATGTCGCGGTACGCCCGGAGGCCGGCCCGATCCGTGACCGGTCCGTGTCCGGGGATGATGCGGGTGCGGTCATTCACCCGCTGTAGCACCGTGTCCACCGCGGCGATCATGCCGTCCAGGCTGCCGCCCGCCCACCAATCCACGAACGGCCGGGCACCCAGCTCCAGGATGTCCCCCATGTGGACCACGTTGGCCCGGGGGAACCAGATGATCGCGTCCCCGCCGGTATGGGCCGCGGGGGCGTGCCTGATCGCCACGTCGGTCCCTTCGAACCGGAGCACCAGGGAATCGCGGAACGCGCGGCTGGGCAGCGCCGCGGGTACGGCGGGCACCCGATGCCACGCCAGCTCCTGAATGGTCGTGTCCTTTCGCGCCTCTGCCGCGATGCTCTCGTGGCCGATCACCTCGGCGCCCCGCGCGCGCCAGTACGCGTTGCCTTCGAGGTGATCCGCGTGGTAGTGGGTGGCAATGACCCAGCGGACGGGCTGGGCGGTAAAGGTGCGGAGCGCGGAGTCCGCCTGGGGCACCCGCCGGGCGCTCTGGGCGTCCACCAGCAGCACGCCGCTGTCGCCGATGACGGCGAGCACGTTGCCGTTGGTATACCCGGAAATCACCACGTAGCCGGGGGTGACCGTCTCGCTGCGAATCGCGAGCGGGCTCTGCGCCGGCAGCGGGGTTGGCCAGCACACGGCCGCAGCCAGTGCCGCGGCCCCGTGGACCACCGTTGCCCTCATGAGTCGCCGTTCCTCGTCCGGGCCCGTGTCACCCGCCCTACAGGACCATCAGCAGCAGGGCGGCGGCCAGCACGAGGAGGCCGCCGACGACCAAGGACATCCGGAGGCTGCCGGTCCGCGCCGGCGCCGGCCGAGGCTCACGCGGTCTGATGGATAGCATGTCCGGGCTCCCGCGGGGTGCGCGATGCGTTAGCGTCGGCCGCAACATCGTGGTGGGCGATGGCGGCCGCCACGACCTTGCGCCCGGGCCCTCGCTGAGTGCGCCGGAACGTCCGGTCGAGGCGACCGGGTGGACGGACCGTGCGACGGCGGTGGAGGGCGTCGTGGCCCGCACGGCGGGGCGCCGTGCCGGTCGCGGGGCACGAGGCGTTCGTCGCCGAAATCAGGCCCTTCGACGCGGCGCCGTTGCCCAACCGCCGAGCCGCCGGTTTACGTGTGCCCCACTCCCGGAGTCCGCCTCGCCGGACAAGGAACGGCCGTGAACGCCACCAGAACCACTTTCACGCGCGCCTCCGCCGTGCTCCTGCTCGCCCTCGGGTGCGGCTCGAGCAACGAGCCCGCAGTGGGCACGCTGCGCGTGCTCTTCATCGGGAACAGCCTGACCTACGCCAACGACCTGCCCGCGATGGTCGCCGCCCTCGCCGACGAGTCCACGGCGGGAGCCCTGCAGATCTACGTGCGGGACGTGAGCAATCCGGACTTCGCCCTCGAGGATCACTGGGACGAACCGCGGACGATCGAAGCGTTGAATGAGCTCCGGTGGGACTTCGTCATCCTCCAGCAGGGTCCGTCTTCCCTGCCCGAAAACCAGGTCAACCTGCGGGAATGGGCCACCCGCTTCGCGGGGCGGATTCGGTCGGACGTGGGAGGCCGGCCCGCCCTCTTCATGGTGTGGCCCGACGTCACCCGGCTCGAATTCTTCGACGCGGTGAGCGAGTCGTACCGCAACGCCGCGGAGGCGGCCGATGCGGCCCTGTATCCGGCCGGCGAGGCGTGGCGGGCCGCCTGGGCCGAGGATCCGTCCCTCCGCCTGTACGGTGACGGCTATCATCCCAGCGTCATGGGAAGCTACCTGGCGGCGCTCACCATCTACCACGGCCTCACCGGCCGCTCCGTCCTGGGAGTTTCAGCTCCCCTCGGCGTCTCCACCGAGGTCGCCGCTATTCTCCAGCGAGCGGCGGAACAGGCCACCGCGCAGTTCGGGCGGCCCTAGGCACGCCTCAGAAGCTCCGGCCGAGGGCCGCCTCGAGCTGCTCCTTGTACCCCCGTGACAACTTGAGCTTGGTGCCGTCGTGCAGGATCACGACGTACTCGCCCCGGAAATAGGGTTGGAGCTCCTTGATCCGCTCGACGTTGACGATGGTCGAGCGGTGAATCCGCACGAACAACGCGGGGTCGAACTCCTTCTCGAGATGCTTCATGGTCTCGCGCAGCAGATGCCAGGCCCGCCCCGCGTGGATCTTGACGTAGTCGCCCTCGGCCTCGATCCAGTCGATGTCCTTGGTGGGCACGATCGTGACGCGCCCGCCCGACTTGATCGTCAACCGCTTGAGATACCGGCCGCCGGCCGCGACCGCCGGCCCGCCGGCCCCGTCGAGCAGCGCGCGCAGCTGCTGGCTCAGCGCGCCCACCTTCCCCTGGTGCGCTTGCTGCTTGGCCCGCCCCACCGCCTGCCGGAAGCGGGCGTCGTCGAACGGTTTGAGCAGATAGTCCACGGCGTGCACGTCGAAGGCCTGGAGGGCGTACTGGTCGTACGCGGTCACGAAAATCACCGCCGGCAGCCCCATGGCCTCGACCTGCCGCAGCACCGTGAGACCGTCCATCTCGGGCATCTGGACGTCCAGGAACAGCAGGTCGGGCCTCAGGTCCTGGATGGCCTCGACCGCCGAGCGGCCGTCGCCGCATTCCCCCACCACCTCGACCTCGGGGTCATCGGCCAGGAGGGTCCGGATGGCGGCCCGCGCGGCGGGCTCGTCGTCCACGATCAGCGCCTGGAGTCGGGTGGTCACGCGACCCCAGCCCACTCGACCGGAGCCGGCCGGAAAGGAAGGGCGACCCGGGCCTCGACGCCGCCGCCCGGCAGGTTGCCCACCTCGAGGGCGTAGTCATCGCCGTACAGCCGGGTCAGGCGCGCGCGGGTGTTCGCCAGACCGATCCCCGGCCGGGCGGTCCCGTCCTTCCCGTCCGTCCCGAGCCCGACACCGGGGCCGTCGTCCCGCACCACGAGCTCCAGCCGCTCGCCCGACCGCCGTCCCAGGACCGTCAAATGCCCCGCCGAACTGTGGGGCGCGATGCCGTGCCGGAGCGCATTCTCCACCAGTGGCTGCAGGATGAGATAGGGCACCTTGGCATCGAGGACACCGGACTCCACCTCGAGGGTCACGACCAGGCGATCCCGAAACCTGACCTGCTCGATGTCCAGATACCCGCGGATGAAGGCCAGCTCCTGCTTGAGCGGGACTTCCTGCTGAGCCGCGCCCTCGAGCATGCGGCGCAGGAGGTCGCCCAGTCCGGCCACCACCCGCACGGCGGTGTCGCGATCGCCGGTCCGCACCAGCGAACCGATGGTGTGCAGGGCGTTGAACAGAAAGTGGGGGTGGAGCTGCATCTTCAGGGCCTGCAGATCGGCCTGGGCCAGCTGGGTCTCGAGCTGCGCGGCCGCCAGCTCGCGCTCCCGGAACCGCCGATAGTGCTCCACGGCGTAGCTTACGCTGAGGATGGTCCAGTAGAGCAATCCATCCGACAGCACCCAGACCACGAAGAAGCGGCCCGCCTGGGCCAGCAGCGGCCGCGGGGTCGTGAGAGGCGCCAGGACGTTCCCGCTGTGAAACGCATAGCCCAGATCGATGAGGAACACGAATGCCAGGCAGATGGCGAGGTGAATCGCCGCGCTCCCGATCCATCGTCCCCGCTCGAGCGGGAACCGTCGCCCCAACCACACGATCACCGGCGTCGCCAGCGCCCAGGTGTACGCCTGCGGCATTTGCAACAGGAGCGAGGTGGTCCAGGGGAGCGCCTCCCCTCGGGAGAGGGCATAGCTCAGGTGCACCTGGGCCGAGTTCAGCAGGCCGTACGCCGTCCAGACGCCGAGGATCAGACCCCAGCGGGGCGGCCGGGACGTGCGGAGGGAGGGGACCTGGGTCATCCGGTCAACAAGATGCGCGGGTTGGCGCGCTGCGTACACTACCGGGCCGCCCGAGCCGATGCGCACGATCTTGCGACCAACCGCGGTTCCCCAGCGTTCGACAGCGGCTCCAGACGACGAACCGCCCGCCCCCTCCCCGGCCTTCATCGTGCCGAGCGCGCCGTTCATCGCGCATGGCTTGCCTGAGGGCGTCGCGTCAGGCCATGCTGAAGGACGTTGAGCGGAGGGCGCCGTCCGTGAGCCTCTCACGTCGAGTGTCGGGCAGGACCCGCCGGGTTGCCCTGGTCGCCTGGGTGGCTGGGGTGGTCGGGCCGCCCATGGCGGCCTGCGGAACGCCTTCCGGGCCCTCGGACGGGGCCGTGGTCGAGCGCCGCGTACGGCCCACACAGACGAACCCCGCCCTCACCCGTTGGGATGCCGACCACTACATCTGGATCGGGCCGCCCGCGGCAGGAGCCCCGCAGCTCCTCGTGCTGCTGCCGGGGACGGGTGGGGAGCCCCGGGGGTTCCGGCTCATCGGAACGGTCGCCGCAAGCCAGGGCTATCAGGTGATCGGCCTCATGTACCCCGACGACCTCGCCGTGCTCGGCGCGTGCACCGACGAGCGGGACACGGCCTGCATGGGCGCGATGCGATCGGAGATCGTCACCGGCCTCGACCGCTCGACCTCCGTGGACGTCGACCGGGATAACTCCATCGACGGAAGGCTGACCTCATTGCTGGGTTACCTCACCCAGCGCTACCCGGCCGAGGGGTGGGATCGGTTCCTGCGAGATGACGCACCGTACTGGCCCTTCATTGCGGTGGGTGGCCTGTCGCAGGGTGGCGGGCATGCCGCGTTCATCGCCAGCCTGCGTCCCGTGCCGCGGGTGGTGATGTTCGGTGCCCCCGCCGATGGCTTCCAGGGTCGCCCGGCCCCCTGGATGGCGGTCGGCGCCACGCCCGCATCCCGCTACTTCGGCTTGGTGCACGCTCGGGATGGGTTCGCGTCCATCGTCCCCAACTGGCTCGCGCTGGGCCTGGATGCGTTCGGGCCGCTGACCGTGGTGGAAGAGAGCGCGCCGCCGTTCGGGGGCTCGCACATGCTCACCACGGACCTGCTGCCGGCCACGGGATCCTACGGTGCGGCGCACGCCAGCGTGTTCAGCGACGCGGCGACCCCACGCGCGTCCGATGGCGCGCCCGCGCTGGAGCCGGCCTGGCGGTACCTGCTGGGCAGTCCCTCCGGGGCCGCTGATGAGGGACCGGGGCCGTCATCGAGTCGGACCACGGTGGAGCGGTCGGAGGCCGCGCGGCGCCGCGGTGGTTGAGGCCGATCCGTGACCGCTCGCCTCCTGCTGCCGTGGGCCATCCTGGTCCTGTCGACTCCGGCGGCGGCCCAGACGGAAACCCTGCGTCAGGTGCTGGGGCGGTATCAGCTCCCCGGGCTTCCTCCGCCGGCCTTCCCGGACCTGAACCGCGCCGTCACCGGTTACGCCATCGAGAACGCACCCGACCTCTTCGTCATCGCGTACTTCCTGGTGGGTGCCGATCCCCGCGCCCTCGACGATTCACTCCGCGTGGCCGCGTTCGAGGGTGCCACGGGCACGTGGACCCGTGCCGCGCTCGACCGCGGGGTCAAGGGCTCGGTGCTGGCCATCCGGCATACCGCTCTCCAGATCTTCCTCGACACGCACCTCAACCCGTCCGCCGGGATACTCGTGGTGCTTTCCCGCGCGCTCCAGCCGGTGGCCGAGCTGGAAGGCTGGCTGCTGCGGACCCTGCCGGCGGGCGTGGTGCTCTACCACCGGAACCAGGTGCATTTCGCCTCAACCCACCCGGTCGAGCTCTGGACCTGGAACGCGGTCGACGGGCGGGACCGGTTGCTCTACCCGGCCACGCCGTACGGCGCCGTCCGGCGCCGGTACCTCGAAACCACCCGTGCGCTCTACGCCCGCCTGGGTGAAGACTGGTTCCGGGAGCACAACTACAACATGGATCCGGAGCAGTTCGGCGGCCGCCTGGGCGATACGTTGGTCACCAATCAGGCCGGCAGCGACGCGGCGTTTGTCGTACGGTTCGGGGAAGACAACGGGCTCGCCGCCGACCCGCCGCCGCTCGAGGTGGTCGTGACGTGCCGCGGCATCACCACGACCAAGCCGGTCTGCACCGAGGCCGAGCTGACCCACGCGCAGGCGAAACACCCCGGATGGGCGATCCTGCAGCTGCTGAATGACCTCATGGGCAACCCGCCGCGTCCCGACTGACCGGGGCCCGTTTTTTTCGCCCCTCCCCGCAATGAAATCGTCCCACGCCGGCCGGGGTTCGGGCCTATCGTTCTCCCGTGCCGGACCTGACGACGGTAGCGGTGATTCTGAGCGCCGGGGGCGCGCGGCTCGACCTCGCCGCCCTGGCCGACCTCCCGGGCGGGGAAGTGGTGCGGGCCGAAATCGCGGCCGGTGACCGGGCCGCCTGCGCGGCCGCCACCATCCGCCACCGGGTGCCCCGGGCCGAGCTGCGGGCCGCGCTGGGACGGTGGGCGGCCGGTCGGGGGTGGTCGGTGACCATTGCGCCCCTTCATGGGCGTGACTAACGTCAATGCTGATGCCAGTTGCCGATCCCGCTCGTCTCGGCCGGCTCCCCCTCCGGAGCGTGCGCGCCCTCGAGCCCGCGGTGTCTCTCGTCGCTCTCTCCGTGAATGATCCCGCCGCCGATCGCCTCGGCGGCGTTTCGCGTTGTCCCTAGGTCTTCACAGCGAGGAAGCATGGGAACCCGTATGCGAATGACCTCGGCTCGCAAACTCTCATCCGATGAAGGGTCGCTGGATCAGTACCTCCGCGAAATCAGCCAGTACCCGCTCATCAATCGGGACGAGGAAGTGAACCTGGCCCAGCGGATCCGGACGGGGTGTGAGGCGTCGCTCGACAAGCTGGTGCGCAGCAACCTGCGGTTCGTCGTCTCGGTGGCCAAGAAGTACCAGAATCAGGGCGTGAGCCTCGCCGACCTCATCAACGAAGGCAACCTCGGCCTCATCCGCGCGGCCCACAAGTTCGACGAAACCAAAGGCATCAAGTTCATCTCCTACGCCGTCTGGTGGATCCGCCAGGCCATCCTCCAGGCCCTGGCCGAGCAGAGCCGGATCGTGCGGGTCCCGCTGAACCGGGCCGGCACGCTCCACCGCATCGGCAAACGGTCGTCCGCGCTCCTCCAGGAGCTGGGGCGCGAGCCCACCGTCGAGGAGATCGCCGAGGGGATGGACATCTCGGAAGAGGAGGTCGCCAAGACCCTCTCCATTTCCCAGAGCCACCTCTCGCTGGACGCGCCGCTCACCCCCGGCGAAGACAACAAGCTGCTCGACTACCTCCCCGACACCCAGAACCCGGGTCCCGACGACGAGACCTTCGAGCACGCCCTGACCGAGTCCATCGAGGAAGTGCTCTCCACCCTGAAAGAGCGCGAGGCCAAGATCCTGCGTCTCTACTTCGGGCTGGACGGCGAGGAACCCATGACCCTCGAGGAGATCGGCGGGATGCTGGGGATCACCCGGGAGCGCGTGCGCCAGATCAAAGAAAAGGCCCTGGCCCGGTTGAGACACGTGAGCCGGGCGCGGGCGCTGGAGAGTTTCTTGATGTGACGTGAAACGTGAAACGTGAAACGTGAAACGGGGGCCAGGTTCGCCCCCGCTTTCGTTTCACGTTTCACGAGCCCCCCGATCCGGACTATATTGCCCTCACCATGAATCTCGGCGTCATCTCGCTCGGCTGCGACAAAGCCACCGTGGACTCCGAACGCCTCGTGGGCGAGCTGGTGGGCCACGGCGCGCGGGTGGTGCGCGAGCTGGAGAACGCCGACGTCGTGCTGGTGAACACCTGCGGGTTCATCGACGCCGCCAAGCGCGAGTCCATCGAGGCCATTCTCGAGGCCACCGCCCTGAAGCGCGAGGGCCGGGTGCGCGCCGTGGTGGCGGTGGGCTGCCTGGTCCAGCGGTATCGGGACGAGCTCCGGAGCGAGATTCCCGAGGTCGATCTCTTCCTGGGGTTCAGCGAGTTGCACAAGCTGGCGCCCGAGCTGGCGGCGCGGGGGCTGATTGCCGATCCCGTGGCCGGTCATCCGGGAGTCCGGCAGTACCTGGGCGACGGCGCCCACGTCCGCTACCTCAAGATCTCTGAAGGGTGCGACCACGGCTGCGCGTTCTGCGCCATCCCGCTCATGCGGGGCAAGCACCGGTCGGAGCCGCTCGAGCGCCTGGTGCGCGAAGCCCGGCTGCTCGAAGCCCAGGGCGCCCGGGAGATCAACCTCGTGGCCCAGGACCTGGGCCATTTCGGGCGCGACCTGGGGCGCGACGGTCCCCAGCTGCCCGACCTGCTCGAAGCCTTGCTCCGGGAGACCGGGGTGCCGTGGTTCCGGCTCCTCTACGTCTACTCGGCGGGGCTCACCGACCGGCTGGTGGACCTCATCGCGCGGGAGCCCCGGATCGTCCCCTACCTCGACATGCCCATTCAGCACGCCTCGGACCGGATCCTCGAGCGCATGCGGCGGCCCGAGCGGCGCGACACGATCCGGGCCAAGGTCGCCTGGCTGCGGGACGCGATTCCCGACCTCGCCCTGCGCACCACCACCATCGTGGGCTTCCCGGGCGAGACCGACGACGATTTCCGCGCGCTGTGCGACCTGGCCGACGAGCTGCGCTTCGAGCGGCTCGGCGTGTTCCCCTACTCCGAGCAGGAAGGCACCCGCGCCGCCGAGTTCCCGGACGACGTGCCGGACGACGTCAAACGCGCCCGCCAGGAAGAGCTGACCGAGCTCCAGCGGGGTATTTCCGAGGAGCGGCTGGCCCGCTACGTCGGGCGCGAGACGGACGTGCTGGTGGACGCGGTGGCCGATCCCGACCGCGAGGGCGCCACCCACGTGGGCCGCGTGCCCTGGCAGGCCGATGACGTGGACGGCGTCACCCACATCGAGCGCGGGGGCTGGGCCGAGCCCGGGACGCTGGTGCGCGCCCGCATTCACAGCAATGAGGACTACGACTTCCGCGCGGTGGCGCTGGACGGCCGGTCTCGGGGCTAGCGCCCTCGTCGCCTGTGCCCGCCCCGCGACGCCACCGTCCGGGGCCGGGGAACCGACGCTTCGGGTGGCCCTGGTCACCGGGGTGGCCGAAGCCGTCATCGCGGCGCAGGGCGCCGGGCTCGCGACGGCCGACGGCGCGCCGGTGATGCGCCTCGACCTGGGCCAGCGGGCCGTGCTCCGGGCGGAGGGCGGCGCCCTCCTGGTGTCGGGCGGTGACGCCCGGTATTCGCGCCTGGTCTTCGCCGGCACCACTCCCGGTCTGCACGTGATGCTGGGCGACACGCCCTATCGGGGCGCCCTCGAGGCGTTCGTGACGGCCGGCGGCATCACGGTGGTGAACGTAGTCCCGCTCGAGGCCTACCTCCGCGGGGTGGTCAATGCGGAAATGGGTCGCCGGGCCGACAACGAGCGGGCGGCCCTCGAAGCCCAGGCGGTCGTCTCCCGCACCTACGCGCTCCGTAATCGCGGCCGCTTCGCGACCGATGGCTATGACCTGCGCGCCGCCCTGGCCGACCAGGTCTACGGCGGGGTGCCGGCCGAAACCGATCTGGGGGCGCGGGCCGTGGCCGCCACGGCCGGGCAGGCGCTCACGTGGCACGGCGAGCTCATCGCGCCGTTCTTCCACTCCACCTGCGGCGGCTCGACCGCCACGCCCGAAGAGGCCTTCATCTCCATCCGCGGCGCGCCCTACCTCCGGCCCGTCTCCGACCGGCGCCCGGGCGGGCATTACTGCGACATTTCGCCGCGGTTTCGCTGGTCGGTCGAGTGGGGCGGGGACGCGCTGCGCGATATATTAGGGCGAACGTTGCCGGCGCAGCTGGGCGTGGACGCCGCGCACGTCACCCGGGTCCGCGACGTGTACGTCCGCCGCACGGGCGGATCGGGCCGGGCGGTGGACGTGCGGGTGCGGTTCGACGGCGGGGAGGTTCCGGTGCCGGGGTACGCCGTCCGCGCGGTGTTCGCGACCCCTGAAGGCCGGTCGCTCGGCAGCTCGGCCATCCGGCTGGCGGCGGTGCGGGAGGCCGACACCGTCACCCAGCTCCGCGCCGAGGGCAGTGGCTGGGGACACGGGGTGGGTCTCTGCCAGTGGGGGGCGGTGGGCCGGGCCCGCGCGGGACAGGATGCCGCTACCATTCTCACCACGTACTTCCCGGGGAGCCGGCTTGCGCGCTGGTATTGAGCTGAACGACCCCGGCGGGAACCGCGGCGTGAAGCCGCGGCTCGGCCCTCGGCCGCGTGAAGCGGCCCGATGCGCCCGGTCGTCTCCGACGACAGTTGGCCGAGCCGCGGCTTCACGCCGCGCAACCAGGGTGCACGCCCTCCTCGCCCTCATCCTTGCCCTCGCACCGGGACCCGTGGCCGCGCAGGGCGTCCTGGACGAGTTCAGCTACGAAGGGCTGTACTTCGCCGGGATCGGGCTGGACGTGGGCGGGCTGTTCAGCGACCGGCTGGACGGGGCGGTCTCCGGCGCGGTGCGGGTGGACGCCGGCTTCTTCGCCCCGCGGGTGCGGCCCCTGCTGTCCCTCACGTTCTTCCGGTCGGCGTACGACTCGTCGGAGATCGCCGAGCTGGAGACCCGGCTCCGCGACGTCGTGAGGGACCCCACCGACGATTTCACCATCGACGCGGGCGAAGTCTCCCTCTCCACGCTCGCGCTGGACCTGGATCTCCAGTGGGTGCCGCTCCAGCGCGGCCCCATCCGCCCGTACCTGGGGGTGGGCGCGGGCGCGCACCTCCGGTTCGCCGAAGGGCCCGCCATCGAGGGCACGTTCATCGAAGACGCGCTGGAGACCATCGTGGCCGCGCTCAACGCGTCCGCCGGCTTCGAGATCGCGCTGTCCCCCCACCTGCACGCCACCGTCGAGGGCCGCGGCATCCTGACCAGCGGGCTCAAAGCCGTGAGCGTCCGCGGTGGCTTCATGCTGCGGTTCCCGCCGCGCCAGGGCCGATGACCGCGCCGCGCACCCGGATCGGGGTGATCGGGGTCGGGGCGGTGGCCCAGATCGCCCATCTCCCCGCGCTCGCCGCGCGGGACGACGTCGTGCTGGTGGGCGTCTGCGACAGCGATCGTGCCAAGGCCCGCGCCCTGGCCACCCGCTTCGGCGTCCGCGACGTGTTCGAGGACATCGAAGACCTGCTGGCCTACGCCCGGCCCGATGCGGTCGTGATCGCCACGCCCAACCACCTGCACGAGATCCACGTGCGGACCGCGCTGTCGGCCCGGGTCGCCGTGCTGTGCGAGCGGCCCATCGCCCTCTCCACCGGGGGGGTCGAGCGGGTGCTCGAGGCGCAGCGCCGGGCCGGGCGGCCGGTCCTGGTGGGCCTCAACCACCGGTACCGGAGCGACGTACAGGCCGCCCGGGCGTTCGTGCACGGAAAGGAACTCGGTCCGCTACGCGGCATCCGGGGCGGCTGGTACCAGTTCCGGCCGTCGCGCGCCGAGCTGGGCTGGCGGCTCCGGGCGGCGGAGGCCGGCGGCGGGGCGCTGCTCGACCTCGGGCTTCCGCTCCTCGACCTGGGGCTCTGGCTGGCGGAAAACGCCAGGCCGGTGCACGCCACGGCCATGCTCCACCGTACCGGTGACGGGGTGGAGGACGCGGGGTGCGCGCTGGTGGTGTGCGAAGACGGCTACGCCATCTTCGTGGACGTGGCCTGGCACTACGTGGGCGACCACGAGCGGTTCTGGCTGGACGTGCTGGGCGAGCGCGGGTCCGCCCGGGTCTCGCCGCTCAGCGTGTTCAAGGAGATGCACGGCACTCCGGTCAACGTGACCCCCACCGGCGCCGCGGGGCGGGAGAACTTGATCTCCGCGTCGTATCGTGCCGAATGGGCCACGTTCCTGGCCGCGATCCGCGACGAGGTACTGCTGCCGTCCCTGGACGATCAGCTCCTCCTGCACCGGACCATGGACGCGATCTACCGGTCCGCGCGGGAGGGCCGCGCGGTCCCGGTGTGACCATCCGGTTCGGCCTGGCCCTGCCGCGGGGAGACTGGCCCCTCCTTACGGCCGGCGCCCTCCTGCTGCCGCTGGCGTACCCCCCGTTCCATCTCGTTCTCCCGTCCTTCGTGTGCCTGGTGCCCGTGGTCTGGCTGCTGGGCCTGGCCGCGGACGACCCGCGCCCCGTGCGGCGCCGGCTGGTGCAGGGCTTCTGGTACGGGTTTCTGTCGCAGGCCCTGGTGCTCTATTGGATGGTCTTCGCCCTGTGGCATTTCACGCCGCTCGCGGCCGCGGGCTACGCCGCCACCATCATCTCGTTCGGGGTGTTCTACAGCGGCCTGTTCGCGGTGGTCGGGTGGGTGACCGGCGGCCCCCGGGTACCGATGTGGCTTGCCCTCCCGGTCTTCTGGACCGCGCTCGAATGGGGGGTCGGGCACCTGAGCGACATCAGCTTCCCGTGGCTCGGCCTGGGCACTTCGCTCACCGGCTACCCCACGCTGGTCCAGGTGGCCGATATCATGGGCGCGCGCGGGGTGACCTTCCTGCTGGTCCTGGCGAACGTGGTGCTGGCCACGGCGTGGCTCGATCGGGGCCGCCGCCGGGGCGCCGGGCGGATGGCGGCGGTCGGCGCCGGGGTGCTGGCGGCGCTGGGCTACGGCGTATGGCGGGAGCGCACCACGCCGGTCGAGCGGATCGGGACCGTGGCCCTCATCCAGCCGAACGTGGGGTTCGAGGAGAAATGGGAGCCGAAGCGGCGGCGCGCCATTTTCGACGATCTGCTGCGGCTCTCGCGCCGGGCGCTGGCGGAAGACGATCCCGACCTCATCCTCTGGCCCGAAGCGGCGATCCCGCAGTACTTCCCGCATCCCTGGGAGCGCGAGATCGCGGCGCTGGCGCGCGAGCACCGCACGCCCATCCTGGCCGGCGGGCTGCACGTGGTGTGGCTCAGCCCCGACCGGCGGAGCTACGACCACTGGAACGCCGCGTTCCTGTACGACTCCACCGGCTCGCGCGATCCGTACCCGGTCTATCACAAGCGATACCTGGTGCCCATCACCGAGCGGGTGCCCTTCGTGCCGCCGGAGTGGTTCAACCTGCCGTTCTTCGGCGGCTTCGACCGGGGCGAGCCCGGGACGGTCTACCAGGTAGGGATCGGCCGGTTCGGGGTCGTCGTCTGCTATGAATCGGCATTCGAAGACCTGTCGCGCCGGTATCGGCGCCTGGGCGCTGAGTTCCTGGTCAACATCACCAACGACGCCTGGTTCGGCCAAACCAGCGCGCCCCGCCAGCACCTGGCCCACCTCACCATGCGGGCCATCGAGACGCGCATGGGGGTCGCCCGCGCGGCCAACACCGGCATCTCGGGGTTCGTCGATCCCTTCGGCCGGGTGTCCCGGGCCACCCCGCTGGGCGTGCAGGCCGTGGTCCTGGGGGACGTCCTGGGGAGCCCGGCGCGCCCGCTCTACGTGCGCCTGGGCGACTGGGTGGGTGCCTTGAGCCTCGCCGGCACGGCGCTCCTCGTGGTCTACGCCTGGTGGCGCCGCCGCTGATGCGCGTGGGCGTGGACGTGGGCGGGACGTTCACCGACCTGGTGGCGTTGGGATCCGACGGCGCCCTGCGGGTGATCAAGGTGCCCTCCACCCCCGACGACCCCGCCCGTGCCCTGTGCCAGGCCGTGGATGCGCTGGAAGGGGTGGCGGTTACGACGTTGCTCCACGGGACGACCGTCGCCACCAACGCGCTGCTGGAGCGGCGCGGCGGCCGCGTCGTGTTCGTCACGACCCGGGGCTTCGAGGACCTGCTCTGGCTGCGGCGCCAGGAGCGCGCCGCGCTCTACGAGCTGTCCCGGGATCACCCGCCCCCGGTGGTGGCGCGGGACGACGTGGTGGGCGTGGCCGAGCGCCTCGGCCCCTCGGGCGTGGTGCAGGCGCTGGTGACGGCCGAGATCGCCCGGGTGGTCGGGGCCGTGCGGGCGCGCCGCCCGGACGCGGTCGCGGTCGGGCTGCTGTTCAGTTTCCGCGATCCCACGCACGAGCGCGCGCTGGCTCAGGCACTGGCGGCGACGCTGCCCGGGATTCCGGTGGTGACGAGCAGCGACCTGCTGCCGGTGTTCCGCGAGTACGAGCGCTTCGGCACCACCACGGCCGAAGCGTTCTTGCGTCCGACGGTGGCGGGCTACGTCGAACGGCTGGGGCGCGAAGCGACCGTCCGGGGCATCGCCGAGCTCCGGGTCATGGCGTCGAACGGCGGCACCCTGGCACCGGCCCAGGCCTGCCGGCGCGCCACCGCCCTAGCGCTGTCGGGGCCGGCGGGTGGGGTCGAGGGCGCGCGGCTGGTGGGACGGGCGCTGGGCGAAAGCGATCTTCTGACGCTCGACATGGGCGGCACCAGCGCCGACGCCAGCGTGGTGGTGGGTGGCGAGGCGCTGATGCGCGGCGCCGGCGACGTGGGCGGCATCCCCCTGGCACTCCCCCACGTGCTGATCGAGACCGTGGGGGCGGGGGGCGGTAGCATCGCCTGGGTGGACCCGGGCGGCGCGCTGCGCGTGGGGCCGCAGAGCGCGGGGGCCGTGCCGGGTCCCGCCTGCTACGGCCGGGGCGGCACGGAAGCGACCGTGACCGACGCGGCGCTGGTGCTCGGCTGGCTCGATCCAGCCACTCCGATAGCGGCGGGACTGCGACTCGATCCCGACGGCGCCCACCGGGCCATCGAGCGACTTTGCCGCGCTGCCGCGCTGCCGCTGCTGCGTTGCGCCGAGGGCATCGTGGAAGTCGCCACCGCCACGATGGTGCGCGCCCTCCGCCGCGTCAGCGTCGAGCGCGGCCTCGATCCGCGGGTCATGACCCTGGTGCCGTTCGGCGGCGCCGGCCCCCTGTTCACCTGCCGGCTGGCGGAGAGCCTGGGGATGAGGCGCGCGGCCATCCCGCCGCACCCGGGCGTCCTGTCCGCGTTGGGACTCGCGGTGGCGCCGGCGCGGGTGGAGCACGTGGCGTCGGTGCACCGGATGGCGGGCGCGCTCGCCCGGTCCGGCTGGGAGGCCGCGTTCGCGCCGGTGGAGCACGCGGTGCGGGGCGAGCTGGCGAAGGCCACCGTTACCCGGATCGCCGAGTGTCGCTACCCCGGGCAGGGCTACGAGCTGGCCGTCGCGGCCGACGACGGGGCGGCGAGCGTCGCGGCGGGGTTCCACCGGGCGCACGCCGAGCGGTTCGGGTACGCCGATCCGGCGCGGGAGGTGGAGGTGGTGAACGTACGGGCGGTGGGGCGGTCAGGCGGTCAGGCGGTCGGGGGATTCGGGGCCACGGAGCTCCCGGTCGGGCAGCGCTTCGCCGGCCCTGCCACGTTTGCCCTGGCCGACGCCACCATCCGAATCGAAGCCGGGTGGACCGGCGTGGTTCACGAAACCGGCACGATCATGGTCGAGCAGGCCGCCCATGCTTGACCCCATCGGCCTCGAAGTCATGGCCCACGCCTTCGCCGGCGTGGCGGAGGAAATGGGCGCGGTGCAGGTGGCCAGCGCGTTTTCCCCCAACATCCGCGAGCGCCGCGACGCCTCCGCGGCCCTGTTCGACGCCGGGGGCGCCATGGTGGCGCAGGCGGCGCACATCCCCGTGCACCTGGGTGCGATGCCCGAGTCGGTGGCGGCGGTGCGGGCGCTCGATCCCGCGCCGGGCGACACCTGGATCCTCAACGATCCCTACACCGGCGGCACCCACCTGCCCGACATCACCCTGATCCACGCCATCGCGCTCGAAGGCGAGGTCGCGGGCTATACGGTGGTCCGGGCGCACCATTCGGACGTCGGGGGCACGCGGCCTGGCAGCATGCCGCCCGACTCCCGCTCGGTGTTCGACGAGGGGATCGTGATCCCGCCGGTGCGCTGGGCTCGGAACGGCCAGGTGGACCGGGAGCTCGAGCGGTTCCTGCTGGCCAACGTGCGGACCCCGGACATGCGCCGGGGCGACCTCGCGGCCCAGCTCGCGGCCTGCGAGCGAGGGGCGGATCGGTATCGCGCCCTTCTGGCGCGCTGGGGCCGGACCTACGTCGAGGGCGCGGCCCGCGACCTGCTCGACTACGCCGAGCGGCGCACGGTCGCCGCGCTGGCGCGGGCGGTCCCCGACGGCCGGTACCAGGCCCGCGACTGGCTCGAGGGAGACGGCGTGGACGACCGCGACGTCGAGCTGCGGGTGGTGGTGACCGCCCGGGGCGGCCGGCTCCACTGCGACTTCACGGGCACCGCGCCGGCCGTCCCGGGCAACGTCAACTGCCCGCTCTCCGTCACCCGGTCGGCCGCGCTGTTCGTGGTGCGCTGCCTGGTGGACGACGACGTCCCCACCAACGGTGGGGTGCAGCGGGTGGTCACGGTCGCGGCGCCCCCGGGGTGCCTGGTCCATGCGCAGTGGCCCAGCGCGGTGGTGGCGGGGAACGTGGAGACGTCCCAGCGCATTACGGACCTGCTCTTCCTGGCGTTGGGGAGCGGCGCGGCGGTGCCGGCGCAGGGGCAGGGCACCATGAACAACGTGGTCTTCGGCGGCGCGGGCTGGACCTACTACGAAACGTTAGGCGGTGGCCAGGGCGCCTCGGCCCGGGGGCCGGGTCCGTCGGGCGTGCACGTGGGCATGTCGAACACCCGGAACACGCCCATCGAGGCGTTCGAGCTGGACCATCCCATGCGGATCCGGGCCTACGCCCTGCGGCCGGGGTCGGGCGGTGCCGGACGGCACCGGGGGGGCGACGGCGTGGCGCGGGAGTATGAGGCGCTGGTACCGGTGGAGGTGAGTCTCATCTCGGAGCGGCGCCGCCATGCGCCCCAGGGGGCCGAGGGCGGGGCGCCCGGCGCGCCGGGCGCCAACAGCGTGAACGGGCGGCCCATCGGCGGTCGCGCGGCGTTGACCCTGAAGCCGGGCGACGTGCTCCGGGTGGAGACGCCGGGAGGTGGGGGGTGGGGCGGGACGGAGCCCCCGGAGGGACCCTCGCCGCGCGGGAGCGCGGCATAAAGCCGCGGCTCGGCCACCTGTCGTCGAAGACGACGCGCGGGCCGCTTCATGCGGCAGCCGGCCGAGCCGCGGCTTTACGCCGCGCATCGCGCCGGTCGATCGATCTTCGGTACACCAGGGGAGACGATACCAATGCCGGCGTACGTCATCGTGGACATCGACATCACCGACCCGGTCCGCTACGAGGAGTACAAGCGCCTCGCGGCACCCACGGTCCACGCCCACGGCGGCCGCTACCTGGTGCGCGGCGGGCCGGTCGAAGTGCTGGAGGGCGACGCGACGCCGCACCGGGTGGTGGTCTTGGAGTTCCCGTCGGTGGAGCGCGCGAAACAGTGGTGGGAGGCCGCCGACTACCGGCCGGCCAGAGCCATTCGCCAGGCGTGCGCCCGGACCGAGATGCTGCTGGTGGCCGGCGTCTAGCCCGCGTCGTTGACCTTTTCGAACACCTTCGCCTCGGTGAACAGCCGGAACAGCTCGGCGTCCAGCATGCCGTCCTTCACCTCCTCGGCCATGATGTCGAGCGCCCGCGGAATCGGCACCGCCCGCTTGTAGGGCCGGTCGGACGCGGTCAGCGCGTCGAAGATGTCCGAGATGGTCATCATTCTGGTCTGAATCGGGATCTGGTCGGCGTTCACCTTCCGGGGGTACCCCCGGCCGTTCAGCTTCTCGTGGTGCCCGTAGGCGATGAACGGGACGTTGTGCAGCTCCTTGGTCCACGGGATCTGGAGGAGGAACCGGTAGGTGTGCGACACGTGGCTCTCGATCTCCAGCCGCTCCTGCTCGTCCAGGCTGCCCTTCCGGATGGAGAGGAACCGTATCTCGTCGTCGGTCAGGAACTGCTGTTCCCGGCCCTCGAGGTCCTCGTAAGTGCGTTCGGCGAAGCGCATGAGCTCCCCGAAGCTCCCCTCCGGCAGCAGGGTGGGCTCGTTGAAATCGAGCACCAGCTTCATGAAGCGGTCGAGCTCCGCCAGGCGCGCGTCGTGGGCGCGTCGGAGCTCGGTGACGAACGCCGGGTAGTCCTGCGGCCCCTGCCGCTCCAGGTAGTCGGCCCGCTGGCGGTCGAAGTCCCGCTCGGCGGTGCGCCGGATGAACCCGTACCGCTGCCGCACCAGGGAAAGGTCCGGCGGGTAGAGCTTCTTGGCCTTGACCAGTACCTGCTCCCGCACCCCGACCTTCCCGAAGTCGTGCAGCAGGCCGGCGTAGCGGATCTCGCGCAGCTCCGGGCCGCTGAACGAGACCTGCCTGTACGCCCCGTCGCCGGCCCGGTCCACCGTCTCGGCCAGCCCCACGGTCATCGAGGCGACCCGCTCCGAATGGCCGAACGTAGTGGGATCGCGCTGTTCGATGGCGATGACCGCGGCGCGCACGAAGCCCTCGAACAGCCGCTCGATGCTCTCGTACAGCTCGCTGTTCTCGATGGCCACCGCCGCCTGGCCCGCCAGCGCCGACACGAGCTCGACGGTCCGGGGCGAGAACGACACCACGGCGGTCTCGAAGTCCGCCGGCGCGGTGAGCCGCTGCTGGTAGCTCACTTTCCGGTTGATGAGCTGGAGGACCCCGATCACCTGGTCCTTGTGATCGCTCATGGGGAGCGTCAGCATGGACTTGGTGCGGTACCCGTACTTCTCGTCGAACGAGCGGTTGATCGAGTACTCGACCTTGGGCGGCAGCTGGTACGCGTCGTCCAGCACCAGCGGCGCGCCGGTCGAGGCCACGTAGCCGGCGATGCTCGACTTGTCGAACGGGATGGTGAATTCGATGAACGGGATCTCGGGCCGGGAGAAGTTCTGGGTCAGCTTGAACCGGAGCCGCCGCGGCGCGTCCTCGGGCCGTTCCACCAGGTAGAGGCTCCCGGCGTCGGCGTCCGTCAGCACCCGGGCTTGCGACAGAATCAGCTCGAGCAGCGTGTTCAGGTTGCGCTCGGTGGAGAGCGCCATGCCGATGCGGGTGAGCTCGGTGAGCTCGCGCGTCCGGTTGGCCGCCTCGTGCCGCGACCGCGTGGCTTCCGACCGCGCCACCGATTCGCGGTAGGCCGACCGCAGGGCCACCAGGAGCTGCCGCGCGCCGGGCGGCCGGGGGAGAAACGCCGACACCAGCTCGGGCGGGAGCGCCTCGGGGAGGTCCGGCTCGTTGGGCCCGCCCAGCGCCACCACCGCGCCCCCCTGGTCCACGAACGTCCGGAGCGCGGCGACCGGGAACCGGCTCCGGCTCTCGGCGTCGAGCACCAGGGCCGTCGGGGCGTCACCCACCGACAGCTCACCCGGCATGGTGATCCGGTGCGCGTCCACGTGCTCGGCGGCCAGCGCGCTCGCGATGGGCGTGGGGTCGAAGGTCGCGGCGTAGAGCAGGCGGTATCTCATGATCCGCCCCGGGCGCTGTCGGGCCGGGTGCTGTCGGCGGGCGGGCGTACGCCGGTGAACAGCCGGAGCGGCCGCCGGCTCACCTGGTCGCTGAAATGCTCGAGCACGACGGCCGCCCGGAGCAGCCGCTCCGACAGCTCCCGCACTGTGGCCCGGTTCTCCCCGGCGATGCCGCCCGCGAGGAGCAGGAGGGAATCCGCCCGGGCGAGCGCCCGGCGGGTGTCGGCCAGCACCAGGCGCACGCTGTCGGACAGCGGGCCCACGCGCGGCGTCACCTCGGCCAGCAGGCCGTCGGTGCGCTCCAGCGTGCCGGCCAGGCGGGTCAGCACGTCGGAGAGCAGGGGACCGTTGGTCGCCAGCAGCTGGTGGGTCTGCTCCACCGCCCGGGTGGACCGCGCGATCAGGGTGCGCGTCCCCTCGAGCGTAGTGCGGAGCTCGCGGCGCACGTCCTCGGCGATCTCGGCCAGCGCGTCCATCGTCGAGCGGGGGCGCTCCGACGCCAGCGTGTCGCCCGCCTCGAGGTGCTGGCCCGGCGCCGGCTGCTCCGGGAGGACCAGGTCGATCTGCGCGGCCGCGAGGAGATTGGCCTGCGAGATCACGGCGCCGGTCCCGGCCGGCAGCACCAGCCGGGTGCCGTTGGGGAACCGCTCCTGGAGCGACAGGCGGGCGACGAAGGAGATGGCGCCGGTGGTGGAATCCACCACCGGGCTGATCTCGCGCACCCGCCCGATGGTGAGGCCGCCCAGGACCGCCCGCGTGTCCTGGCTCAGCCCCTGGGCGGAGGCGGCCCGCAGGTAGACGTCGATCCGCTTCTCGCCCAGGCCGCTGGTGACGATGCCCATGCCGGCCACCACGCCGACGGCGACCAAAATGAACAAGCCGACGAAGAAGTCCGTGCGTTGCGTGTCCACGGAAACTCAGGGCTCCTGCCGCAGGCTTCCGCCCGCGATGCGGTACCGGACGTCCACGCGCGCGCGGAGGCGCTCGGGGAGCAGCTGGCCCGTGAGAAACACCGCGCGCCGCGCGCCCTCGGGGGTGTCGCCGCCGCGGGCCACCTCCAGGATTTCCGCCGCCGCGCGGCCCCCGATCCCGTCGAACGGCTGCGCCAGGATGACCAGGTCGGGATCGAACGCCAGCGCCCGGGCCAGGGCGGCGCGGCGGCGCTGCTCGTGGTTGGCTGCCGCGGGGCGGAGGCCCGCCGCGTCGGTCAGGCGCACCGCCGCCAGCATGACCCGGAGCCGGCTCTCGATTTCCCGCGGTGACAGCGAGCTGCCGAACCGCAGGGGCAGGGCCACGTTGTCCGCCAGAGAGAGATTCTGGAGCAGCCCGTCGCCCTGGGGAACGTATCCCACGCGGCGGCGGAAGGCGAGCGCGTCCGGGCGCGCCCGGCGTCCCACCTCCTCGCCATAGATCAGCGAGCGCCCCGCCGCGGGCGGCTCGAGCCCCAGGGCGATGGGACCAAGCCGCTGCACGCCGGTCCCGGCGTCGCCCACCACCGCCACCACCTCGTGGGCCCGGACCGCGAACGAGACCCGGGACGCGGCGCCGCCCTGGGGAACGACGTCCTCGAACGCGAGCGGCGCGGTCACTGGAACACCAGCACGAACAGGGCCGAGCAGATGAAGATGAGCACCATGCTCCCCACCACCGCCTGGCTCGACGCCACCGGGACCCCCGTGGGCCCGCCCCGGACCGCGAGCCCATGGAAGCTCGGGACGATCCCGATCACGGCGCCGAACACCAGTCCCTTGGCGACCGTGAGCCAGACGTCGTGCAGCGTGAGCGACCGGAGCACGATGTCGAAGTAGCGGGCGCTGCTCATGCCGCTGGCCGAGGCCGCGATCAGGCCGGCCCCGATGGCCACGAGATCGAACACCAGCACCAGCCCGAACACCGAGATGATGGCCGCGCCGAACCGCGGCAGCACCAGGTAATGCACCGGGTCGATGCCCATGCCCTCGAGCGCGTGCACCTCGCCCATCACGGTGTTGGTGCCCAGCTCGGTGGCGATCGCCGTGCCCGAGCGCCCGGTGACCACCAGCGCCGTGAGCAGGGGCCCCAGCTCCCGCACGATCGCCACCACCATGAGCGTGCCCAGCAATTCGGTGGCATTGATCCGGCCCAGCTCGCGCATGGCCTGGGAGATGACCAGGTAGCTCAGGATGCCGGCCAGTACGATGATGATGGGGATGGCCTGGAGGGCCGTGAACCAGACCTGGTTCACCAGCACCCGGTTCACCACCCGCCGGCCCTCGCGCGGGAGGGTGGCCCACCCCCGGAGGATGCGCACGAAAAAACGCGCCAGCGCGCCCGTGCGGGCGAGCCGGCGCGCCATTCCGCGTCCCAGCGCGGCGACCGGCGCGGTCACCACCCGGGCGGACCTCAGCCCGAGATTTGCTTCAGGGCGACGTCCGCCTCCGTGTATTCGGGGAACAGCTCCTTGGCCCGGCTGAACAGCTCCCGGGCGCGCTCGGTGTCGCCCCGGTCGGCATACAGCAGGCCGCGGGTGTAGAGCTTCACCGCCTCGGGCGGCGCGGCGCGGGCGTGGTCTTCCCGCTGCTGCTGGGCCGCCTGGGCCAGGCCGGGCAGCTGGAGCCCCTGGGTGATCTTCTGGGCCGCGCTGACGATGCCCTGGAACAGCTCGTCTCGCTTGAAGTCGACCTTGTCGGCTCGGACGATCTCCGAGGTCTCGGTGTTCACCACCCGGATGTCCAGCCGCATGTTGCCGTGATTGTCCATGAAGCCGCCGGTGATCATGTACTTGGCGCCCACCAGCTTGCCGATGCGCGCCGCGGTCTGGGCATCGACGCGGCCCGACGCGCCCAGCTCCTGCTCCTCCATCAGCCGCTTGAGCTGGGAGCGATCGACCACCCGCAGGCCGGCGTTCTGGGTGAACTCGGTGATGAGCATCTGCTGCACGCCGACCGAGAGCGCTTCGTAGTCCTCGGCATCCGCGCCGTAGGAGCCGCCGTTGTCGAACGGCAGCACGCCGACCCCGGGCCGCCGGTCTTGCGCGCCGGCCGTCCCGGCGACGACCAGCACCAGGCCCGCCGCTGCCGCGAGAGAGAGAAGGGACCGCCTGCGCATATCCACGCCTCCGCTAAAGGAAAAGTGTCACGCCTTCGACCGCCGCTTCTACGGCCAGGTCCCGCGCCATCCCGGCCGCCAGGGTCCGGGCCTCGGCCACGAGGGCGTCCATGCCCGCGTCGTGGCGTTCCGGCTTGTGATGAAACAGCACCAGCTTTTTCACTGCGGCCTCGGCGGCCAGCTTCACCGCCTCCGCGTGCGACGAGTGCCCCCAGCCGCGATGCCGGTCCAGCTCCTCGGTGGTGAACATCGCGTCGTGGATCAGCACGTCAGCCCCGTCGGCGAACGCGATCAACTCCCGCCGCCACCGGGGCCCTTCATGATAGGAGCCCCCGGAGCCCAGCTCGTTGTCGGTCACGTAGACCACGCTTGGCCCCCCGCCCCTCGGGACCAAACGGTATGCGAAGGTCGTGCCAGGGTGTCGGAGCGTCATGGCGCGCACGGCAAACCCCTCCACCTCGAAGCCCCCCGGCTCGACGTGGGTGACGGTCAGCTTGGCGTCCAGCTGCTCCAGCGGCACCGGAAACACGACCGGGTTCATCTGGTCCCGGAGGATCCGCTCGAGGTCCACCGACCCCTGCTTGGGGCCCCAGATCCGCACTTCGCTGTGCTCGTCGAACAGCGGCGCGAAGAACGGCAGCCCCTGGATGTGGTCCCAGTGAGTATGCGACACCAGGAGATCCACCACCAGCGGTCCCTGCCGCGCCTCCACCAAGGCCCGCCCCGCCGGCCGGATCCCGGTTCCGGCATCCAGCACGACCAGGTGCGGTCCGCCCGCGCCGTCCGTCTCGACCGTGAGGCAGGGGGTGTTCCCACCGTAGCGCGCGGTCTGCGGTCCGGGTGTCGGAATCGAGCCACGGGCGCCCCAGATCGTGATCCGGTAACTCACGGGCCCGCTCGCTCGATCAGATGGCTCAACGTACGCGCTCCACGAATCCGGGGGCAAGCGGGCCGCTCACGGGCTCCGGGTGACGGGGCTCACGAGAGCTTGGCCGCCGCCCGTAAGGCCGTCCGATCTGCGATCCGGATGCCCTTGCGGCTGACCTCGATCAGCCCGCGGTCGGCCAGCTCCCGGATGGTCCGCGAGACGGTCTCGCGGCTCGAGCCGATCATCTGCGCCAGCGTGTGATGGGTGACCCGCTTGGTGATCAGGTCGCCGCCGCTCTCGTCGGCCAGCTCGAGCAGCACGCGCGCCACCCGCCCCAGGACGTCCAGCAGCACCAGCGCGCCGATCTTGTCATCCGCCCGGCGCAGGCGGCGCGACAGCGCGCGCAGCAGGCCCAGGGCGATGCGGGGGTACTCCTCCAGCGCCCGCTGGAAGTCCTCGCGCCGGAGCACCAGGAGCTGGGCGTCCTCCATCGCGATCACGTGGGCCGAGCGCGGCTCGTCGTCGATGAGCGACATCTCGCCGAAGAAGTCGCCCTGCGCCAGCACCGAGAGGATCACCTCCCGCCCGTCCTCGCCGATCAGGACGACCTTGACCTGGCCGCCCGCCACGAGGTAGAGCGCGTCGCCCGGATCGTCCTCGAAGACGATGACGCTGTTCTTCGGGTACGTGCGCTCGCGGACCGCCCCGGTGAGGCGGGCCAGTTCCTCGTCCCCCAGGTGGGCGAACAAGGGCACCCCGCGCAGGGTTTGAGCCACGCTCATGGCGATCGCCTCGCTCGGCACGGCACGGTAGCCTTCGTAACCTGCCAAGATTATGCCTTCGTCGGAGGCATGTCAATCAAATCGGGAGTGGGGAGCTTGCCCCCAAGTCCCTGCCGCGGTTATACTTCCACGCTTCGAGCCGGACCGAACCACCGCGGGAGTCGATCGTGAAAAAGGGCATTCACCCCAACTACCAGCTCGCCCGGGTGGTGTGCGCATGCGGGAACGCGTTCGAAACGCGATCCACCACGCCCAACATCCACGTCGAGATTTGCGCCAAGTGCCACCCCTACTTCACGGGCAAGCAGAAGCTCGTGGACACGGCGGGGCGCGTCGAGCGGTTCCAGAAGCGCTACAGCCGGAGCGCCGCCGCGCAGGGAGCCTGACCCGTGGACGCGCGACTCGCCGCGGCGCTGGCGCGCGCGGACGACGTCGAGCGGGAGCTGGCCAGTCCGGCCGTCGCGCGTGACCCCCAAAAGCTCAAGACCCTCGGGCGGGAGCGCGTCCGGCTGGAGCGCATCCGCCAGACGGCCCGCCGCCTCGAGAAGCTCACCGACGACCTCCGGCAGGCCCGCGAGCTCGCCCGGGATCCCGATCCGGCCCTGGCCGACCTGGCGCGGGCCGACCTGGAGCGGCTGGGCCCCGCAGCCGAAGCCGCCGAGCGCGAGCTGGAAGAGCTGCTGGTCCCGCCCGATCCGCTCGACGACCGCGGCGTCATCGTGGAGATCCGGGCCGGCACCGGGGGCGACGAAGCCGCCCTGTTCGCGGCCGAACTCCTGCGCATGTACACCCGGTTCGCCGAGCGGCGGGGCTGGACCGTCGAAATGCTCGAGCTCCACCCCGGCAACGTGGGCGGCGTCCGCGAAGCCATCTTTGCCGTCCGGGGCGAGCGGGCCTTCGGGGCCCTGCGCCACGAATCGGGCGTCCACCGGGTGCAGCGCGTGCCGGCCACGGAAGCGCAGGGCCGGATCCACACCTCCGCGGCCACGGTGGCGGTCCTGCCCGAAGCCGAGGAGATCGACGTCAAGCTCGAGGACAAGGACCTCAAGATCGACGTCTTCCGCTCCTCGGGTCCGGGCGGGCAGAGCGTCAACACCACTGACAGCGCGGTGCGGGTAACGCACCTGCCCACCGGTCTGGTGGTGCAGTGCCAGGACCAGAAATCCCAGCTCCAGAACAAACTGCGGGCGCTCGAAGTGCTGCGGGCCCGGCTGCTCGACCGGATGCTGGCCGAGCAGGAAGCGGCCCGCGCCCGGGAACGGCGCGCCATGGTGGGCACCGGAGACCGGTCGGCCAAGATCCGGACCTACAACTTCCCCCAGAACCGCGTCACCGACCACCGGATCAACTTCACGGTCCACTCGCTGAGCGATGTCCTGGACGGCGAGCTGGCCGACCTCATCGCCGCGCTCCAGACCGCCCGCCGGGCGGAGCGGGGGGCGGCATGACGGCGGCGGTCCGCCGGTCCGCCGATTCCGTTGCGTCGCTTGTGGTCGAGGCCGCCGCCCGCTTCGCCGCCGCGGGCTTCCGGGAGCCCAAGCGCGGCGCCTGGCGCCTGTGGGGGGCGGTCGCGGGGGTCCCGGCCGGGCAGGCGTGGCTCGAAGCCGGTCGCGCGGCGCCGGCCGATCTGGTCGCCCGATTCGAGCGCGCGGTCGCCGACCGGCTATCCGGCATGCCGTTCGCCTACGCGGCCGGGACCGCCGCCTTCCGGACGCTCGAGCTGGCCGTGGACCGCCGGGTCCTGATTCCTCGCCCCGAGACCGAGGGCCTGGTCGAGCGGGTCCTGGCCCGGGCCCGGGAGCGCGGGCGGTGGGGCGTCGCCGCGGACATCGGGACCGGCAGTGGCTGCATCGCGCTGAGCCTCGCGGTGGAGGGCCGGTTCTCGCGGATCGTCGCCACGGATCTGTCGGCCGATGCGCTCGACGTCGCCCGCGAAAACGCGGCGCGGGTCCGGGCGCGCGCGCCCGTCGAGTTCCGCCAGGGCGACCTGGTTTCCCCACTCCAGGGGGAGACGGTGGACGTGCTGGTGTCGAACCCGCCCTACGTCAGCGCCGAGGAGTGGGACCGGCTCGAGCCCGGGGTTCGCGAGTGGGAGCCGCGCGCCGCCCTGGTGGGTGGGAACGACGGCCTCCGGCACACTGAAGCGCTGCTGCGGGCGGGGCGGGCATCCGTTGCCCCGGGCGGGCTGATCGCGATCGAGATAGATTCCCGACGAGCGGCCGCCGCGCTGGCGCTGGCGCGCGCCCTTGGATGGGAGGAAGCGCGGCTGGAAGAGGACCTCTTCGGTCGCCTACGGTTTCTCCTTGCGACCCGGGAGGACGGGTGATCGGGGAACGGGCCGTTGACCTGGGCCGCCTCATCGGCCAGAGTGACGAATACAAGGCGCTGCGCCGCGCGCACGAGCAGGTGCGCGACCAGACGGAGCTGCAGGAGCGCATGAGCCGGCTGCACGCGCTGGCCGAACAGCTCGAGCAATCGGCCGCGACCGGGCCGGAGCCGCCCGAGACCCTGGTCAACGAGTACAACGACCTGCTGGGGCTGATCCAGGTGGACAGCCGCTACCAGTCGGTCGTGGCCGCCCAGGCCAACTTCGACAAGCTCATGCTCCAGGTGAACGAGCAGATTCTGGAAGGGATCAAGAAGGGCGCCGCGAGTCCCATCATCACGCTGAGCTGACGGCGCGTGGCGGGTCTGTTCGTATCCATCGAGGGGCCGGACGGGGCCGGCAAGACCACCCTGGCGCGGGCCCTGGCCCGGCGGCTGGCGGCGGCCGGGTTCGACCCGCTGGAAGTGCGTGAGCCGGGCGGCACCCCGGTGGCCGAGGCGGCGCGGCACGCGTTTCTCGATCCGGGGATGGACGCCGGCCCGGCGGCGGAGTTGTTTCTGCTGCTGGCGGCGCGGGCCGATCTGGTGGCCAAGCGCCTCCGGCCGGCCCTGGCCGCCGGCCGCGTCGTGGTGAGCGACCGCTTCGACCTCTCGACCGAGGCCTACCAGATCGCCGGGCGCGGGCTCGACGACACCGTGGTGCGGGCGGCCAACCGGCTGGCTACGGGGGGCCTCGTGCCCGACCTGATCCTGGTGCTCGACCTGCCGCCGGCGCTGGGCCGGGCCCGGCAGTCGGCCAGCGGGAAGGTGTCGGACCGGCTGGAGCGGGCGGACGCGGGGGTGCACGAGCGGGCGGCGGCGTTTTTCCGGGGCGTGCAGGGCCCTAATGTGGTCCACCTCGACGCCGGCCGGGGGGCGGGCGAGGTCGAAGCGGCGGCGTGGAGCATCCTGGCCCCTCGACTGGGGAAACAAACGGCGGCCGGACGGGTTCAATAACGGACGGACTCGGGGAGATGTCATGAATCGCAGGAACGTGGTGCTGTTCAGCGTGGTGGGACTGGCGTCGTTCGTCTCCGGCGGCTGGCTGCTCCAGCGCGGCGGCGAGCGGGCGGCGAACGTCTACCAGAAGGCGCGGATCTTCGAGAGCGTGGTCGCGTACCTCGCCGAGTACTACGTGGACTCGCTCGACGAAGCCCGCATCTACGACCTCGCCATCGACGGCCTGCTGAAAGAGCTGAAAGACCCGTACACCGCGTTTCTCCGCCCCGATGACGTCGAGGCGCTGTCGGTGTCCACCACCGGCAACTACGGCGGCCTGGGCATCCGGATCGAAGCCTCCGACGGGTGGATCCAGGTGGTGTCGCCGTTGCCGGAGACTCCGGCCGAGCGCGCCGGCATCCAGGCGGGCGACCGGATCATCGAGGTGGAGGGCGAGTCGACCCACGAGTGGCCGCAGGACAAGGCCGTGAGCAAGCTGCGGGGCGCCCCGGGCGATCCCGCCCACATCACCGTCGCCCGGCCCGGCGTTCCCGAACCCATCAAGTTCACCATCGTGCGCGAGCGGATTCACGTCCGCTCGATCGAAGGGCCCCAGGTGCTGCCGGGAGGCATCGGCTACCTGCGCCTGGTCCAGGTCAGCGAGTCGTCGGCCCGCGAGCTGGGCGAGGAAGTCGAGCGGCTTCGCCAACAGGGGGCCAAGTCCTTGGTGCTCGACCTCCGCAACAACCCCGGCGGCCTGCTCAACGAGGGCGTCGCCGTCTCCGATCTGTTCCTGGACCGCGGCGACGTCGTGGTGGAGACCCGAGGCCGCGCGCCGGGCGCGTCGGGCGTCTTCCGCGCCACCAGGGCCCAGCGGTGGCCGGACATGCCGCTGGTGGTGCTGGTCAACGGCAACTCGGCCAGCGCGGCCGAGATCATCGCCGGGGCGCTCCAGGATCACGACCGAGGGCTCATCGTCGGCACGACCACGTTCGGCAAGGGGCTGGTGCAGTCGGTCTTCGACCTGGGTGCCCAGGCCCTGAAGCTCACCACCGGCCGCTGGTACACGCCCAGCGGGCGCGTGCTCGAGCGGCCCACGGCTCGCCGCGATCAAATCGTGCTCGGGGAGAGCGACCCTGAGGCGGTCTCCGCGGTGACGGCGGCACGCTCCCCGGCCGACTCGGCTCGTGCGGATAGCGCGGCGGCCGACTCGACCAAGCCCAAGTTCTACACCGAGGGCGGGCGCCTCGTGTTGGGTGGGGGCGGCATCACCCCGGACCGGGTGGTCAGCCCCGATACGCTCACGGCGGGCGAGCAGGCGTTCGCGGTGGCCTTGGGCCGGCGGGTTCCCGAGTACCGGGCCGCGCTCACCGCGTTCGCGCTCGACGTGAAGGGCCGGAACGCGTTGACCGATTCCACATTCCGAGTCACACCGGCCATGCGCACCCAGTTGATCCGGGACATGCGCAAGCGGGGGATCGATCTGCCCGACTCGATATTCGCCGGCGCCGGCCAGCTGCTGGACGAGCAGCTGGGCGACGAGATTGCCCGATACGTGTTCAGCCGCCAGGCCGAAATCGGCCGGCAGCTGGCGCGCGACCGGCAGGTGCGGGAAGCCATCGCGCTGCTCCAGCGGGCCAAGTCGCCCGCGGAGCTGTTCACCCTGGCGGCGCAGGCGGAGCAGAGCGCCGGGCGGTGACCGCCGTCGGGATCGTCGGCCCCGGGCGCGCCGGCCAGGGGTTGGCGCTGGCCCTGGCCCAGGCGGGCCACGACGTACGGCTGCATGGGCGGCGGGGGAAAGCGGTTCCCCCGCCGCTTCGGCTTTCCTGGGGTGGCCAGCCGCCGTGGCTCGCGGAGGTCGAGATCGTGCTGCTGGCGGTGCGCGATGGGGCGATCGCGGCGGCCGCCGCCGAGCTGGCCGCCTCGGGCGGCGTGACCGGGCGCCACGTGGTGCTGCATCTGTCCGGAATGCTCGACGAGACCCCGCTGGCCCCGTTGGCGCCGAGCGGCGCGGCCCTCGGCGTCTTCCACCCGCTCCAGGCCATTTCCCAGCCGGAGACCGCGCCCGACCGGCTGCGCGGCGCGCTGGCGGTGTTGACCGGTGACGAACGCGCGGTGCGCGCGGGCGAGCTGCTGGCCCGGAGCCTGGGGCTCCGCCCCGTGGTGCTCGCCGGGCCGGGCAAGCCGCGCTACCACGCCGCGGCCGCCATGGCCTCGAACTATCTCGTGGTGCTGGCCGCCGTGGCCGAGCGCCTGATGATGGAGGCCGGCCTGTCGGAGGACGCGGCCCGCACCGGCGTGCGCGCGCTCATGGCGGGGACCCTGGCCAACGTCGCCGACGAGGGCCCGGCGGCACTCACCGGTCCGATCGCGCGGGGCGACGCCGCCACGGTCCGGGCCCACCTCGCGGCCCTGCCGGCCGATGTGCGGCCGCTGTACATCGCGCTGGGGCGGGTGACGCTGGAGATGGCGAACCTCGATCCGGCGGCGCGGGCGGCGGTGGGGAAGGAATTGGACGTCGCCTCTCATCGTCCCATCCAATAGCTCGCCTTCACCATCAACGTATTCGTCCCCGGCGCCCGGAGCAGGTCGCCCAGATCCGGACCCAGCCGTAGCCGGCCTCCGTTGTCGGCCAGGGAGCGCCCCTGGCTCCACACCACGAACAGCGCCGACCCGGGCCGATACTCCCAGCGCAGCACCACGTTCGAGCGCAGCTCGCGGAACGTGAAGTCGGGATTCCCGAACGCGAAGTCGTCGGCGCCATCCGCATCGACGTCCACCCGGTAGGCCCCGGCATCCGCGTCGTACCGAAGCTCGGAGTCGGCATAGGGGGTGAAGCGGGCGGCGTAGGCGCCCGCGCCGGGATCCGCCACGCGCGCGAATTCGCCGTACCCGCCCGCACTGATGAACGGCTGGGCGTACACCTGGAGTGAGAGCTCCGGCGTGAACGTGTAGCCGGCCCGCAGGGTGAGCGACGCGGTTGTCTGATTCAGCCGGCCCCGGACGTAGTGCGTCTCGCCGCCGCCGGCGCGATTGGCTACGAACTGCCACGGGCTCACGGAGCGGCTGAGGGAGGGCCCGAGCGACAGGGACAGGCGGTCCGAGGGACGCAGCTGGAGGTGGGCGTCAACCCCGCCGTCCCAGCCGCCGGTGATCCGCTCGGTATTGTGGAAGAAGCCGCCGTTCGCGCTCACGGCGCGGTTCTCGTCGGTGAACAGGCGCAGCCAGCGCCACCACGTCCCTTCGGCCCGGACGGCCGGCCCGCCGCGGAGGGCGTCCACGTCCCAGCGCGGCAAGTCGTGGCCGAACCCGCCGGCCACGGTCCACCGATTGTGAAACTGCGCCTCGCCCCAGGTTTCGGCGCCGGTCCAGAGCCGCTCGCCTCCATAGGTGAGATTGGTCCACGAGGCCAGGTCCACCCGCCAGCGCCGGAGCAGCGTACCGGGCTGGTAGCCGTCGTACCAGCCGTGGCCGAAGCCGCTCACCTGGTCGGACCGGCCCAGGAATCCCAGATCGTTGACCTCGAAGCCGGGAGAGCGCGCCCGCGCCTCGAACGCGAAGCGCCAATGCCCCTGGCGTTTCAGTATCATCATGCTGGCGGCGTATCCGGTCAGCGCGGTTGCCGACGGGTCGTAGTCGAGGTGGTCCGCGCCCAGGCGGTCGGCGCGGTGCACCGGCGAGCGCTGCACGCGGTCCATGGCCTCCGCGCTTCCCGCCACCCGGCTGCCGAACAGCGAGCCCGCGATCTGATATCGTCCGCCGCCGAACCGGTGGAGCCCATCCACGCCCGCCGCGTAGGCCGATTTCGGCAGGAAATCGAGCTCACCCGACGCCGGGAGAAAGCGATGCGCCGTGGTGGCGAGCACGCCCAGGACGCTCGCGCCCCGGCCGAAATCGCGCGCCAGGCGCCACGCCCCGTAGTTGGTGGTGGGCTCGACCGGAACGACCCCGACCGTGCCGGCATCGTCGGCGAAGCGGGCGCGCTCGGGGCCGGTCACCGCGTCGAACATGCCGACCGACCAGCCGCTCGCCGTCTTCCCGGTGAGCTTGCCCGCCGCCAGGATGGTGGTGGCGTCCGGCACCGACGCGAACACCGCGTCGCCCGGGGCGGAGCCTTGGGGCGCGCGGCCCACGCGCCGGGTATGGAAGATGGCGGGGAACTGCGGGAAGGTCGGGCGGAAGATCTCGGCGCCTTCGACGAAGAAGGGCCGCTGTTCGGGGAAGAAGGTTTCGAACCCCGAGAGGTTCACCACCGAGGGATCGGCCTCGACCTGACCGAAGTCCGGGTTCACCGTGAGCGAGAGGGTGAGGTCGGAGGTGACCCCGTAGCGAAGATCGGCGCCGGCGGTGGACGTGCCGGCGGTGGCCCGGTAGAAGGGATCGGCGGGGTCGCCCGGCGCCCGGCGCAGCCCGGCCAGCACGTAGGGTTGGACCTCGAGGCGCCGGGCCGGCCGGAGGTCCCGCAGTCCGGCCAGGTCGCCGGCGGCCGACACGAACCCGCCGGTCCCGCGCGGGACGGGCGACCAGTCGGACGTCTCGTCGGTCCGCGCGAGGTAGCGCCGGAAGTTGACGCCCCAGGTGCGCTCGCCCGCCGCGCCCGCGCTGAACCGCAGCTGGGAGAGCGGAATGCGCAGCTCGGCCACCCACCCCTCGGCGTCGATCGTGGTGGCGACGTCCCACACCGCGTCCCAGCCTGCGTCTTCCCGGACGTCCTCCGAAAACTGGGTGTCGCTCTTCACGCCCCGAGGGTTCACGGTGAACGCGAAGGCGGTACGGCGGTCGAAGTAGCTGTCCAGCATCACCTGGAACCAGTCGGAGAACGCCGTTTCATCGCGCCGGGCCAGCCGGGCGACGATCGAGTCGGGGGCGGTGTCGTAGAGCCGCGCGCCCACGTACACCGCGTCGTCGTCGTACACGACGCGGACGACCGACCGCTGGGTGGCGGGCGCGCCGGGGTTGGGCTGGAACTGGATGAAGTCGCCGGCCACTTCGGCCGTGGCCCAGGCCGAGTCGTCCAGCCGTCCGTCGATGACCGGACCGCCGCTCACGCGCAGCGCAAGGAGCGCCCGCCGGAGCGGCGCCACGGGCGGCGGGGGCGCGGTGCTGAGCGAGGCCTGCTGAGCCGATACCGACGCCGCGGGCCCGAGGACCAGCACGGCGAACACGAACGCGCGACGCATGGGAACCGCCCGGCAACGATGGGCGGGTAGGTTAGCGGTTGCGGCCCGGCGGAAGGTTGCGGTTGGGTGCGGCGGGTGTCAGGGGATAGTCAGGGTCATGTGAGCGACGGGATAACGGGATGACGGGATATCCCGTCATCCGGTTGTTTCCAGGCGGTACCCGATCTTTCTCACGGTGAGAATGTGCCCCTCCCCGGCGCCCTCGGGTTCCAGCTTGCGACGCAGCTCGGCGATGTGCGTGTCCACGGTGCGGGAGAGGACCGCGGCGGAATACCCCCACACTTCGGTCATGAGCTCGACCCGCGAGGCGACGGCCCCGCCGCGCCGCAGGAGCGCCACGAGGAGGTCGTACTCCTTGGGCGTGAGCGGTACCTCGCGGCCCGCGCGGAG
>Ga0210377_10000276_pt1 | contig 48501 bp, 45 predicted proteins | sample PLM4_65_b1redo_FD_155480 | JGI IMG/M metagenome (GOLD analysis project Ga0210377, IMG submission 155480) | Groundwater sediment microbial communities from an aquifer in East River, Colorado, USA - PLM4_65_b1 redo | ecosystem: Environmental > Terrestrial > Soil > Riparian zone | place: USA: East...
ATTGGAAGTCGAAAAAGAACTTGGTTTTAAAAATAAAAAACAGATCGAAGAATACGGCGTTGCCGCATTTAACAAGAAAGCGAAGGAAAGCGTTTGGAAATATAAGCGCGAATGGGAAGAGATGACGAAGCGGATGGGTTTTTGGCTGGATTTGAATCATCCCTACATCACCTATGAAACGCCGTATATTGAATCGCTCTGGGCGATAATAAGAAAAATTTGGGAAAAAGATTTGCTTTACCAAGCCCATCGCGTGGTGCCGTTCTGTACTCGCTGTGGGACACCGCTTTCGTCGCACGAGGTCGCCCAAGGGTATAAACTCATCAAAGAAAATTCGGTTTATCTCAAATTCAAATTAAAGAGTGCGAAGTATCCGAATACATCAATCTTGGCTTGGACAACCACGCCTTGGACACTGCCCGGTAATCTGGCGTTAGCGATTGGTAACGATATCGATTATATCATCGCTAAATCGAAATCGGGTGATGATCGTATCATCATGGCCCGAGATCTTTTTGAAAATGTGGCCGGCTACGATTATGAAATCGAACGCGAATTAAAAGGCAGCGAGCTGGTCGGCTTGGAATACGAGCCGCTTTTTGAAGTGCCGCAATTAAAATCGGAAAAATCATATCGTGTGTATCCCGCTGATTTTGTTTCCACGCAGGAGGGTACGGGCGTAGTGCATACTGCTGTCATGTACGGCGAGGATGATTATACCCTTGGTACTAAGATAGGTTTACCCAAAGTCCACACAGTGGACGAGCAGGGAAAATTCATGGGTGTCTCGCCAGAACTTGATGGCAAATATGTCAAAGCCGAAGAAACGCAAAAATTAATTCTCGATCACCTTCGAAAAAACGGCACGTTATTCAAAGAAACCGAATATGAACACGACTATCCTTTCTGTTGGCGTTGCGATACGCCACTTTTGTATTACGCCAAGACGTCATGGTTTATTAAAATGTCGGCGGTCAATAGGCAGCTTCTAGCCAATAACGATAAAATCAACTGGGTGCCAGCCCATTTAAAGGAAGGACGGTTTGGCCGTTGGCTCAAAGAAGGCAAAGACTGGGCGTTTTCCAGGGAGAGATACTGGGGAACACCATTACCAGTTTGGCAATGCGAAAAATGCAAAAAGCATTTTGTTGCTGGCAGTTTAGAAGACTTAGAGAAGCGTCGTGCCCGAAAACCGAATCGTTTTTTTCTCATGCGCCATGGGGTCACCAACCGGGGGACTATAAGAAGTAGCATGATAATCAATTCATACCCCGGTGAGTACGATATTTATGAACTAACCGAGGAAGGGCAGGCTCAAGCCCAAAAGGCAGCGAAAGAATTAAAATCAAAAGGAGTTGACTTAATAATAGCCTCGCCTTTTAAGCGGACGCAACAGACCGCCGAGATTATGGCAAACGCGTTGGGTGTTTCTTTTGAAACTGACGAGCGATTGGGTGAAATCAAACACGGCTTAAAGTGCGAAGGCAAAACCTATGCTGAATGTGTCCCCGAGGGAACCGTTAGAACCATGGACACCAAACACGATGATGTTGACAGTTGGCGGAGTGTCAAAGCGCGGATGATGGGGGTTATTACTGAATTGGATGGACAGCACGAGGGTAAAAACATCCTCATCATCAGCCACGGCGATCCGATTTGGCTTTTGACGAGCGCGATAGTGAATCTTAATGATCAGGAAACGGTTGCTCGCCGACCGGAAATTTTTCCCGCGCAAGGCACCTATCGCGAGTACGCCTTAAAAAATTACCCCTATAACGATTTGGGCGAGGTTGATCTTCACCGGCCGTACGTAGATGCAATTACGTTAGCCTGCCAGAATTGCGGCGGTGTGATGCGAAAGGTGCCGGACTTAATAGATGGTTGGTTTGATTCGGGTAGTATGCCCTACGCGCAGTGGCACTGGCCATTTGAAAACAAAGATACTTTTAAAGACCAATTTCCCGCCGATTTTATTGTAGAAGGCGTTGACCAAACACGCGGCTGGTTTTATACGCTGTTAGCCGTGGCCACACTCTTGGACATGGACGCGCCCTATAAAAATGTGATGTCTTTGGGCCATACGCTCGACGGAAAAGGCAAAAAAATGTCTAAGTCGATCGGCAATGTCATTTACCCGGGCGAGTTCATGGATACTGTCGGCGTCGATGCGGCTCGCTGGTATTTCTATACTCTCAATGCGCCAGAAGATCCCAAGATTGTCACCATCAAAGATGCCCAAGATCGATTGAAAGGATTTTTAACCACGCTGGAAAACTGCGTGCGATTTTACGAATTGTATGAAAAAGATGCGCCGCGCGAAGATATGGAACTGACACTATTGGATAAATGGATGCTCTCAAGATTGAATCGCACTATTTTAGATGCCACAAAATGTTTAGATGAGTACAATCCCACGACTGCTGCCCGTCTGATTGAAACGCTGGTCGTGGAGGATCTTTCCAAATGGTGGCTCCGGCGTTCGCGCGATCGGATCGAAGCGGTGGGCATACTGCGGTATTTGATGTTTGTGGTGGCAAAACTGGCGGCGCCGTTCATTCCTTATACTGCCGAAGATATCTACGAACGCATTGGCGGTCGCAGCGACGGGACGCTCGAAAGCGTTCATCTTACCGATTGGCCGAAAGGTGATTCTAAAATGATCAATGAAGACCTCGAACAATCCATGGCAAGAGTTAAAGAGATTATTTCCAAAGGCTTGGCGATTCGAAAAGAAAATCAGCTCAAAGTCCGGCAACCGTTAGCGGCGTGTATGGTGCCAGGCGAAGCTTTAAAGTCTGACTTGGAAGAACTCATCAAAGCGGAATTGAATGTTAAGAAGATTGAATATAAAGATTCGGGTGAAGTGACGCTCGATCTTAATATTTCACCCGAGCTGCGAGCGGAGGGCTATGCCCGCGAAGCGATGCGGCAAATTCAGGACATGCGCAAAGAAGCCAAATACCATTATGATGAAAAAGCACTGGTGTATTGGCATACCGATGATCAGGAATTGGCGGCGGCGTTAAATCACTGGAAAGCGAGTATCGAAAAAGAAACAATTCTTTCTGATTTTGTGCAGGGCGTGAAAGATGACAAAGCTCACGACGTTGAAAAAGAAGCCGAAATCGTACCTGGCAAAAAAATCTGGCTAGGTATCCAAAAATAATGGAGGACACGCGACAGCTTACTAAGCAAGTTTTAGAGAAAAGTTATCTCATGAGTCTGGCAACTCATGATAATGGAGGCGTTTGGGTCGCTGATGTTATCTACATTCACGATGAAGACTTGAATATCTATTGGATGTCCGATCCCGATGTTCGTCACTCCCAGGCGATTCTGCGGAATTCGAAAGTTGCCGGAACAGTTACGGCAAGCGGACCGGGAGAAGATAACTTGGGCATACAGTTTGAAGGTTTTGCGGAAAAAATCAATGGTCCGCGATATGATCTGGCTAAAAAACATTTTCGAAAAAGAAATAAGATTGAGCCGCGAGAAACTGATGATGTACTCCAAGGAGATTCGTGGTATGTTATACATCCTAGAAAAATTGAACTAATCCACGAAAAATTATTCGGTTTTGATAAGCAAAAGTTAGAATTATAATGCGAACTAAAGCGATTATCATCAAAAAACAAAGGACCAAGGAATTTGACCAGCTTGTGACTTGCTATACGCAAGAGCTGGGCAAATTCACCGGCATTGCCAAAAGTTCGCTCAAGCCCCACTCGGTGCAGGGGATGCACTTAGATTCTTTCAATTTAGTCGAATTCGATATCATTAATGGCCGGGCGACACCGATTATTACCGGTGCTCAATGCGAATATACTTTTCCACATATTCGTGAGTCGCTTCCCCGGCAGGCCGCCGCTTATTTTTTCCTGGAAGTGATTGATCGAGTGGCTTATGACCATCAGCAAGACGACCCACTCTGGAATTTTCTGACAAATCTCTTGCGCGAACTGGAAACCATCAGTGAACCCGAGCTCATGCCCTGGTTTCGACAAAAACAGGCCGATTTTTTGAAGGTACTAGGGCACCCTTCCCAGGCTCAAACAATTGGCGTGTTGGCTGCTGATCCAGCATCTCTGGACGCGACCTATGAATACATTTTTGGGATTCAATTAAACTCGCTACAGTTCCTATATAAAATAACGTAAATGTAGTATCAGGCCTGCCTGCCCTGCCGGCCGGGCAGGCAGGCGGCAGGCAGGTGTGCTAAAATTAACTCATGCTTCAATTTCTTTCGTTTTTTACGACACCCCAATCAAATCGCGCCCTCAAAGTCCTGGTAATTATCGCCTTACTGCTGTTTGTGGCAGCAATTCTAGTATTTTGGTTCGGCGGTTCGTCGTTCACGGAACGGGGCGTCGAGATTAAACTGGAAGGTCCCGAACAAGCCTTATCGGGCGATGAGGTAGTGTATAAATTGAAATATATTAATAATACCCGCACACCGCTGCGGAACCTGCAATTCAGATTTTTTTATCCGGAAAACTCAATCGTCATTAAAGACAATAATGAATATTCCACCGAAATCGCCGAATATTTTCAGCTTGACGGCTTGGAAGCGCACTCATCGGGCGAAAAAGAATTCCGGGCGTTTCTGATTGGCGACAAAGGCAGCGTCCTTTACGCCAAGACCGACCTCTTCTATCAGGCCGGAGATCTAAGTTCGCGATTTGAGAAGAAGCCGATTTCGGTGGCGACGACAATCATCGGCCTGCCGGTGCCGCTAACGCTTAGTGCTCCGCCAACGGCGGTATCCGGCCAAGAAATTACCTATACGCTGGATTACCGCAACGAGTCGCAGGGCGACGTTGCCAATCTTCGTTTCAAATTCACATATCCGGATGGATTTACGCCCAAACGTTTTTCTCCCCAGCCGTCAGAAGGTACGAGTACCTGGAATCTGGCGACTCTTAAGAATGGCTCCGGCGCCCGGATTACGATTACCGGCAGTATCAGCGGCAATGAACGGGATAATAAGACTGTTTCAATGGTGCTGCAGCGAAAAATCGACGCATCGTATATAGATTACGAGCGCGCCGAGGCATCAACGATAATTTCCAGTCCGCTGATGAATGCCCGGATTATAGTTAATGGTTCGCGGGATTATATCGCCAGTCCCGGTGAATTTCTGACTTATAACATTACCTACAAAAACACTTCCAAATACACATTTACCGGGGTGACGCTGCAAGCGAATCTCGAGGGCGAGATGTATGATTTGAATACGCTTAATCCCGGCAGCGGCTATTACGATAATTCGACGAAAACGATTATCTGGAGTTCGAGTGGCGTGCCGAGTTTTGGCAGCCTCGGTCCCAACGCGGGCGGCAGCGTTGAATTCCGCGTGCAGCTGAGACCCACTTTCAGCGGCGGCGCGCTCGGTTCGAAAAATTTCTTTATCAAAACCAGCGCCACCCTGGCCACAACCGATATTCCGACCGGTTTGGACGGCCAGGAAATTTCGACGCATGATTCGCTGGTTACGAAAATCAGTACCCAGCCGTCTATCAATGAAAGCATGCGTTATAGTGATCCCGCCCAAGGCTCATCCGGCCCAATGCCGCCGCAAGTCGGTCAGAAGACAATGTTCTATGTTACGTGGGAAATTGCCAATCCCGGAAATTCGGTTGCTGATGCTATCGTCAAAACCAGTTTGCCGGTCGGCGTGAGCTGGGAGAACAGCGTCACCGTGAATAGCGGCGGTTTGCCGATTCCGATCTACAATCAAAGCAAAGCCCAAGTTATGTGGAATCTAGGTTCGGTGCCATCGGGCGTCGGCGCGGTCGTGCCCAAATATTCAGTAACTTTTAAAGTTGGCATCACCCCTTCCTCAACGCAGGTTAATACCACGCCCTACATCGTCAGGAGCGGCACTTTCACTGGCACTGATAGCTTTACTCAACAAAGTATATTGATAAATCTTGATGATCTGACGACGAGCGATACTCTCGACCGGTCTGGCGAAGGTACCGTTGTCCAGTAACATGACCGACCAAAATCTTCTCGAAAAAATCGTTTCGCTCTGCAAACGCCGCGGCTTTATTTTCCCCGGATCAGAAATCTACGGTGGTTTGGCGAATTCCTGGGACTATGGCCCGTTGGGAGTGGAACTCAAAAATAATATTAAGCAGCTATGGTGGAAAAAATTTGTCCAATCCCGCGATGACATGGTCGGCATTGATGCCGCTTTGATTATGAATCCTAAGGTTTGGGAAGCATCAGGCCATGTCGGCGGATTTAATGATTTGCTAATTGAGTGCAAGAATTGTCATAAACGTTTTAGAGCTGATGAAATTGAACCAGATAACATAAGATCTCCAGAAGTTGGTGAAGAGGAGTGGTCTTTGGTAGGTATTTGGGTATGTCCAGAGTGTAAAGCCAGAAATTCAAAGACTGAAGCCAAACAATTTAACCTCATGTTCAAGACATTTCTTGGGCCCACAGAAGATATTGAAGTCTACCTCCGGCCCGAAACCGCTCAAGCGATGTTCGTTGATTTTAAAAACATTTTAGATACCACCCGCAAAACAATTCCCTTTGGCATCGCTCAAATCGGCAAAGCTTTTCGCAATGAAATTACACCGGGCAATTTTATCTTCCGGACTCGCGAGTTCGAGCAGATGGAAATTGAGTATTTCGTCAAAGAATCAGAATGGGAAAAACATTTTGAACATTGGCGAGGGCAAATGAAAGAATGGCTTAAAGACATTGGCGTGGATATGGCCAAAGTCCATGAGAAAGAAATTCCTGACGCGGAACGCGCCTTCTACTCAAAACGCACGATTGATTTCGAGTTCGAGTATCCTTTTGGCCAGAATGAGCTATACGGCTTAGCCTATCGAACCGATTATGATCTCACTCAACATGAGAAAGCCTCGGGTCAGAAATTAAAATACAAAGATCCGGAGACGGGGGAAGAATACACGCCGCATGTCATTGAACCATCTTTGGGCGTTGATCGTTCATTACTAGTCGTACTTTTGAGTGCATATGAAGAAGGCGAGCGCGTGGTGCTCAAGCTGCCGTTCAAACTCGCTCCCTACAAGGCAGCAGTGTTTCCCCTGCTTAAAAATAAACCGGATTTAGTTGCCAAGGCGAAAGAAATTTATAACTCTCTTCTTCGAGAATTTTCGGTGGACTGGGACGACCGGGGCAATATTGGCAAGCGCTACTACTCGCAAGATGAAATCGGTACGCCCTATTGCATTACCGTTGATTTCCAAACCCTCGAAGACGATACGGTTACCCTCCGCGACCGGGATACGATGGAACAGAAACGGGTTGCAATAACGGATCTGGCGTCTCATATTAAGTAAACGAAAAAGAGCTGGTCAGGCTCTTTATGATTATTTAATGACCGATTTAGATGTGAGATTGTGAAAGAAGATCGGCAAGGGCATTCGAAATGGGGAGTTTCGCAAGTTCTTCAATCCAGAGCCATTGTCCGTTTGGGTTGATTTCAAGGAAAACGAACTCTCCTTGAGGAGTTACGATCATATCTATGCACCCAAACTGGAGTCCGAAACTGTGCACGAATTGTACACATCGATTATGTATCTCGGACGGTAGCTCGTAGGGTAGGTGAGGCGTATGCTTGAGGTCATACCGACGCCAGTCTTCTCTCGTGTGTGGTGATGCTTGAGAGCGAATCGCACATGCGTAGGTTTGCTTGCCAACTACGGTGATTCGGAGCTCGAACTCCTTCTCAATATATTCTTGGAACACTGTGGGACAGTTTCGAACACGTCCTATCTCTTCGATTATCTCTACGGGAGACTGCCTGCGGGTATAGAGCGCGTAGGATTTCTCCTCAGTTCCATTCTCGAGTGTAATACCTGGTCCCGTGAGAGATTTTACGGCCACAGCACCCTTAAGGTTTTGGACAAAACTCGCGGCTTCTGTTGGAGAATTTGTAATGAGCGTTCGGGGTACCGTGAAACCAAGTGCAACAGCGCGCTGGAGCTGGAGAGGCTTGCGGTTTGCGACTGAGATCGCATCGGGGTGACTTACCCATAGACAGTTCGTTGTGTCAGGGAGAGAACTCAGGAAACTTTTTGACTCCTGAATGATATACTCACGAATGCTCTGATCGCGGATGCTCGCTGGTGGCTGTGGAAGGGCCTCGCGGCGATACAATACGCTAGTCAACTCTCTTAAGTTAAAGCACGTATCACCCACGATCATCGTCGAGCCGGTGAGCGCGAACGAGAACTCGGTTGACACTGGAAACGTAGCAAAGTCTAGAGGGATAACCTTTTTGCCGCGGCTTCTTAGAAGTTCAACCATGTGCCAGCCATGACGATCACCTTTACGGGTAATCACAAGGATCATCTCAACCTCCTTTTAATCAACTACTTTCGTCGAGTAAGCCCGATCTTTTTCCATAGTCGTGCATCTCGGCGGTTAAGATATGAGACCATTTCTTTAGCTTCTTGTAAAGACTTTACATTGTATTTTCTACGTTCTTTATCAGTCGTCGATTTTTGCACAGGGTAGAGTCCCCATTTGCCTTGATCATTTTTTTGGTATTGTGTACCAAATCTTTGTTTCTTTCCTTGTCTAGTTAAAATTCGATCAGTTGCTGCAGCATAGAGCCATTTACTTTTCTTATGTCCAAGTTTGTGTCCCTTATGGGCCAGTTCCTGTGCTGTTTTAATATTTTCAAGTCTAGTTCCATGTTGAAAGATTATGCCAGCCCGGAAATAATCTAATCCTTTGAGGTTAGAGTTTTTTTCAATAATTCTTTTAACTTCTTCAATCCGTTTTTTATCTCGAGGTTGAATATATGCCCATCTCTTTTTGTCGGATAACTTTCTTAGTGTAGCAGATCTTCGGTCTGCCTGGTCCTCCTCAAAAAGTCCTTTAATGATTGCTTTAGTATTTCTGTTCATAATTTAAAGTGGGACTAGGGGAATTTACTCCCCTAGTCCCCGGCGGTCAGTCGGTGTCGGAGTTGTGGTCGTCCGTGAGATAGTCGGTCTCACGGCCAGCCTCACGAACGCCGTTACCGTTACTGATCTCCGCGAACAAGAACATCAGGGGGAGCGATCCCTGGTCCGTTCCTTGGAACGGATTCGAAGGAGTGCGCTTTTCCATTTTTTATCACCTCCTCTCGTTCGCAAATTATCTAATACTTTTATATGAATGTCAAATGAACTGGAACGTCGGTAGAGAGTTGAGTATAATAGTTTTATGAGTCGCAAGACGTTTCTCATGTGCGTTTTTCAAACCCCCGAAGACGATACCGTCACCATCCGCGACCGGGATACAATGGAGCAAAAAAGGGTTGCGATCAGCAGTTTGGAAGAATTGACAAATCTTAATAAATAGCGTAAGATGAGCGCATAGTGTAAGGAGGAGGAAGTATGCGCAGAGTGTTGATGATGGCGTTGGTACTCTTGTCCCCGACGCTGGCGATGGCGGGAACAGTGAATGTCACTGTTCCCGACGGAACGGAAGTCCGGCTCATCCTGAAGGAGCGAATGTCCTCAGCGACCGCGGAACAGGACCAGAAGGTCCGGTTCGAAGTTGCCGAAGACGTCAAGCTCAGAGGGGTGACGATCATCCGGGCTGGCGCTCAGGCGTGGGGCACAGTGATCGAAACCCGCAGGAAGGGCAAGTTCGGCAAGAACGGCAAACTGAATTTCACCATCGACTTCGTGAAGCTCGTGGACGATCAGAACCTCCGTCTGTCCGGTGCCAAGAGCCGCGAGGGTCAGAATGAGTACGTCAAGGCAGGCATCCTGACCTACGCAACCGGTGGCATCGGCGGACTCTTCGTCAAGGGCAAGGACATCGAAATCAACGCTGGCACCGAATACGTCTTGTACACCAACGGCGACCGGCATCTGGAAATCGACATGGTCCTGGCGGCGGCGAACAGCGGAAGGTAGTCTCCGGGTTGTTCCGGCACAGTTCCTTGAAGGGCGGCACCGTTGGCCGCCCTTTCTCTTTTGACACGAACTTAAATCTAAACTGGAACCCCGATAGGATGTTTAGTATAATAGGCGTATGTCTACTCGGAGAATTTTTATAGCCGCGATTATCACCTTTCTCATCGCCGGCGGTTTGTATGGTTTGTACCGCCGCGGAGTTTTTAGTCCCCGCCAGACTATAACCGAGACCCACTCCCTAAGCGGGACTGTCGTTTCATTCACCGGTGACAGACTTCAGGTTCGCCATAATTTCGCCAATAAATTTCCGGGCGTGACCAATATCCAAACCGTTATCATCAGCAGCAACACGCCGACGACAATTGTTGATAAGAACGGCGATGTCATAATCCGAACGACGGTCAGCTCTTCGGACATCAAAGTCGGCAACTCGGTGGTCATCTATGCTCGAAACCCGCTACCCTCGCCTTTGGAAGTTGACGTCCAGAAAGTGGATATCCTCCGGTTTTAAGCAGTATTTCCGGCCAATTTTTGGCCCTTTCTCCACTAAAAACATCCATTGACTTTTTGGCTTTTTCATGCTAAGATGTAGACAGTTCGTAAACAACCGAGATGCTACGTAATCGTAAGTCTGTTACCGCTAACTCGTTTTTGGCCATAGGAGGCCAAGATGACCAGCAAGCGGACGTTCGTACTGGCCCTCCTGGCGGTCATCCTGACCGCCTGTGGTGGAAGTAATCCCGCTGGTCCCAGTGGGAACCCGACGCCGATGCCATCGCCCACGCCCGACAACACCACCTGGGTGCGGGTGACGAGCACCCCCAAGCCCGACCCGAACACCAGTCCGATGTGCGAAACCCCTGGCTCCGTTGATCTGGAGTACAACCTGGTAGGGACGTACAGCGGGACCGTTGTGGCGACGGCCTACTTCTCCAAGGACGGAGTGCAGCATCTCCCCGGTGGCACTTCCATGCATGGGATCTACTATGCCCATGGAACGGTTCGGGTGACGCCAACTGTCAGCAACGCCTACTGCCCTCATGGGGCTGGTGCCGTTTTCGAGACCGGCTTCGTAGTCGCGCAGATCGAACATTACCCCGACGGTATCAGGGGTTCGAAGTTCGCGGTCCTCGGCAATCCGGTAGCGGTGTCGCACCTGCTCAAGTGGCGGCGGCATCCGTAATCGTTCGTCTTGTTCGTCCCGTCCCCAGCTTTCTCGCAAGGAAGCTGGGGACAATCTATTTTTATTAGCTTTTCCTAGTGATATAATGAGTTCAATGAGGAAATTGCAATTTTTCATACTTCTCTTTGCGCTTCTTTTCTTTCTTTTATTCCCTTCTTCTAAAATACAGGCCGCAGACCCCGTTTGTTCGATTGATGTCAGCGTAAACGGCACTTCGGCGACGTTTACTGCATATGCAAACGGTGGTGGAGACCCGGATTCAGTGAGCGGGATTGTTGAACCCGGATATCCCGGTGCCGGCACCATTACCTTCAGCGGCTATAAAGCAACTGGTATTAGCTTTACCCGAAATAATATAAATGCGGGTACGTGGACAGCTGCTCTTTATGTCAGTGATGAGATGGGGTCGTGCGACGACTTTGAATCTTATACTATAGCAGGCGCTCCGCCGCCGGATCCTGAATGCGACGATAACGCGGATAATGACGGTGACGGCGAAATAGATTATCCGGCTGATCCGGGATGCGCGGGTCTTAATGATGACGATGAATCCAACGCAGAACCTACGTCTACACCGACGCCTACCGGCTCACTAACGGTGACAGTGTCGTCTTCCCCGCCGGGTACTTCAGTGGAGACATCCTGGTTTATTGATAATGGTGTGGGAGCTGGTTCAGGAGATTACGCCTTTTACGGCGACCTGCCCCTGGAGACATACTGGATTACCGTCAATGATCCGGTAGGATGGGACTGCGGGCTTGGTCAATATTGGCGAACGCTCACTACTGCCGCTCCCGATAAAGCATTTAATATTACTTGTGATTCCGTCCCGGTGATTGATACCACGCCGCCGGTAACAACCCTGGCAAATATAACTTCGCCACGCAACACGAACCTAGGTACGATTTCTGGCACAGCGACCGATAATGTCAGTCTGGCAATTGATGGCGTGAGACTTGTTATTCGCGACATGACCGCGGTGCCGATAGTGGACTGGGACCCAACCCCCCCGGGGTCTTGGGCTCCGCCCGGATTGAGAATCTACCCGACCATGACGCCACCCAGCGGCCCTTCCGTGAACTGGTCATATAATGCGGCCGCGGCAACACTGACGAACGAACACACCTATCGTATTTATGTAGATGGCACCGATACTTCAAACAACTCCAGCGCTTGGAACACATTTCAAGATGTCATATTCGACAATCAGTTGCCCACCGGCACCATCACTTCGATTCCCAGCCCAACCAATACCCGACTTACTTCCGCTGGTCAGTCTAATGGTACGATTGCCGGCACGGCCAGCGACAACTTGAGTATTGCGAGTGTTGCGAACAATGGCCTGTTGCTGGTTATTAGAGAATGGAACCCCGCAGGTGGCGTTGAGGGTGCCTGTGATACTTTTAATCGTGATTGGACGGGCAGCGTCTGGGTAGCGGCTTGTAGCGCTACACTGACGCCCAATACTAGTCCGGCCTTGCCCAATGCAAGTGTCAATTGGACATACAGCAGTACCCCAACAACGGCGTTGATGACTACTGGCCGACGGTATCACATTTTTCTGAACGTGATCGATACGGCGGGGAATGCCAGCAACTGGGTGCCGAATGTTTCGATTTTATATCAGGCCAACGAGCCGCCGGTTGTTTGGAATGTGACTGCCTTGGAGCCAGACTATTGCCAAGTTGGTCCGGCCATTATCGTTCAATGGACTTATACCGATGTTAATAATGTGCCGGTAGGCGCCGATCCACAATCGGCCTATCGAATGCAAATTGATGACAACGCATCGTTTAACAGTCCCGAGTTTGATACTGGCAAACTTAACGGCACAACCACTTCCTATTACGCCAGCTCCGGATTGACTTGGGGCAAGACCTATCGGGCGAGGGTCATGGTCTGGGATTCGACCGATACTCCATCAGCTTGGACAAACCAGACATTCTGTGTCGGTCCGGTGGATGCGAACTCTGGAGAATCAAATCCCGGCTGCAGCCAAGAACCGCTCGATAACGAAAATGATTGGAAATCGCCCCAGAATCAATATCCCAGCGGGGTAACGACTTTTTCCTGGACGCCAGCATTTCCGACTCAAAACCAACTTGTCCAATTCGACGCTAGCTCAACGCAGTGCTACAAAACCCCGCCCAACTCGCCCGATGGCTGCCGGCGGTGGGATTGGACGTTTGGCGACGGCGGCACTGTAAACCAGCAGAATCCAACGCATACTTATACGAGTTATAGTATCTATACTGTTCGTCTTCGGGTTCAGGACCAGCAGAATGGGTATCATTGCAGCGCTGACAAAAATATAACCGTTCAGCAACCAGTACCGAGTTGGCGAGAAGTCCTACCGCAGTAATCATAATAGGATGACATGGAAAAAAGTAACTATTGTATTCACTGTGATCCTTACCCACAAAAATCGAGCCATCTTTTAGATCGAGCTGCTCTTATAGTGGATTCGATTGTGGGTCCTCTTAATAAATTAGGGGATAGAGTGTCGCGATCGTTTAAATCATACCCCGATCTCAGTAAATCCGTTATCAGCACTTTATTCAAAATACTTTTTAAGTTTAAAATCCTCCAAGAGTTAGAAATAGAAGGTCATGAGGAGTCTATCTACAACAGAACCCTGGTAGTATATCGGGAAGCAAAAAAGAGGAATGTCATCATCAGGGCCGTGAAAGTATTCGGCCGAGTAAGTAATTTATTTACCATAGAGGCCAGAGGGATTAAAAAGATCTTCGATGGGCTGCCTCATTTAGAAATCGGTGGTGAGACAATCAGAGATTTTGACAATAAAGGTGAACTAAAGAAAATATTTCAGGGAACTAACATCCCACACCCCCAGGGCAGGGTTTTTTATAAAACTAAGACAGCAGTAGAATATGTTGAAAATATCATTGACTATCCCGTAGTCGTTAAGCCAGTTTCCGGATCCCTAAGTAAGCATACTATTTGCAATATTACGGCGGCAGATCAGCTTAAAGAAGCGATTAGCATTGTTCGAAATATCAATAAGCTATTCGTTGTAGAAAAATATATTGCAGGAAATGTGTATAGGATTTTGGTTGTCGGTGGCGAAGTAATCGCTTCCTGTTACCGAGAACCACCCAATGTAGTCGGTGATGGCGTTCATGCCATCGATGAGCTTATTGAATTTAAAAATAGAGATCACCGCCGGGGCGATAGCAATCAAAAAAACACTACCCTCCATAAAATTGTCGTCAGCCCAAGGAGTTTTAATGTTTTAGCGACGCAGAATTTCAGTTTGAAGAGTATTTTAGCGAATGGACAAAAAGCTTACATACACGACAAAGTTATTCTGGCATGCGGGGCTGATATTCATGATACTACCGACATTACTCACCCGGACAATATAGAATTATTTAAAAAAATAAGCGCTCTTTGTGGTGCGCCAGTGATCGGCATAGATTTTATAGTACCGGATATAGCAAGACCACATCATCGGCAAATGTGCGGAGTGATTGAGATTAACAGCTTACCTTATATTGATATGCATCATTATCCCACTACTGGCAAAGCAAGAAACGTTGCCAGTCAGATTCTTGACCACTATTTTGCTCACGCAGCATTCAGCGATGCACTTAATCAAATTAATTAGTGGGCTACTTGTTAGTAGCCCACCTCTGATTAGTAATGCCCCGAGCCGTGGCAGTGAGAACAGGTGAGATGTCCATCTCCGTGGCAGCTGCTGCAAGTCAACCTGCCGTTTCCTCCGCAACTGCTACAGGTGTATGGCCCCTTGTTGCCCGAACCACTGCACCGCCCGCACCTTACGTATCCGCTTGAAAAACATTTTTTACATCTGACCTTTCCGCTGCCGCTGCATCTTCTGCATCCCTGACTCATGCCACCTCCTTAAATGGTCACGTGAGGAAACAAGTATACTTTTAACATATTCTAAAATAATGTCAATATATAGAGTACCTCTTTTCTCCATAAATTCTCCATCCATCTTGCTTTATATGACCACTGATTGGAAAAAATTTATTGACGCTACCAAAGACAGAAAACCAAACAGTTATCTTGTTGACGCCGTTCGTATTTTCAAACTACGGGGCGGGGAAGCTCTAGATATTGGCTGTGGCGCGGGAGTAGATGCAAAATATCTTGGCCAACTAGGTTTTCGAGTGACTGCTTTTGATAGTGACCCCGATAGTGTGCGGGTGGCACGAGAAATAACAGCTGGGCTCCCCGTGACAATTTTAGAACAACGAGTAGAAGATTTTGTTTTTGATGAAAAAGGATACGATCTGATTATGGCTTGGCGATCAATCCCTTTTGTTGAAAAATCTATGGCCAGAGAGATTCTTTTGAAAATACAAAAGCATCTGCGGCTGGGGGGTATTGGCGTCATTGCTCTTTTTGGTCCCGAAGATGGTTGGGCGAAAGATCGAAAAGATATGTCATTTTTTACGCTTGACGAACTTAAGGAACTTTGGAGTTCTATGAAATTTGTCCGTGTTTTTGAAGAACGAGCCGAAGCAAGTTTGGCCGCCGGAGGTACAAAACTTTTCCATAAGATCGACTGCATCGTTCAAAAGATGTAAGCGACAAAACAACTTCCCCAAAAGCGGACCATCTTGTTTATGAAGGCATCTTCACTAATTCTCCATATTCCGGATTTAACCTGGAAACTTATGGCCGTTATCCTGCTGCGCCGGAAAAATTACCTGGTGATGATAGAAAACGCCGCTCGAGGAGCCCAGAATTGCCTGTTTCGAAATACATACGCGCTTCTAGAAGGTCAAGAGTATGATATTACCAAAGACGGGACACTAAGTTCCGGACGATTCGTGTCGGCAATTTTATACCTCAATAAATTAATTGAGGATTTACACGTCACCGTCGAAGGGACGGAGAAAGACATGCTCAACTCGGGTTGGTACGAAACTAAAAACTTGAAAGAAGGAACAGTTCTGGTCTGGGAATCATTGTCGGGCACGAACGGCGGTTTGCGTACGCATATTGGTTTCTATTTGGGAAATGATCGGGCCGTCAGTAATAATTTCAAAACCGGCATACCCGTGGAACATCACGCTACATTCGGCGCCACTCAGGGAGGCGCACCTACTCGCGGTATCTCTAAAATCTACTGGCATCCCGTTTTAAGCCAGCAGTAACGGTTGGTTAAATACTCTTTATCTATTTCAATTTTGCCTGATTTCGGGTAGACTAGCTTTGAGTTTTTAGAAAAGGGCCAGATACTGCGGGCGTAGCTCAGCTGGTTAGAGCGATTCCCTGTCACGGAATAGGTCGCCGGTTCGAGTCCGGTCGCCCGCGCTAAGTTTTTGCCTATGCATTATGTTTATGTTTTAGTGAGTCAGAAAGACGGAGATTTATATACGGGATATACAAATGACCTCCGTGCTAGATTTCATAAACATAATGCTGGAAAAGTTCTCGCTACTAAGTTACGGATTCCATTCAAATTGATGTACTATGAGGCATACCTCGATGAATGGGATGCACGTGATCGAGAGAGGTATTTCAAAACTGGTTGGGGTCGAAGATATATTGAAACTAAACTAGCGCGAACTTTTCAGAAGGCAAAAAGTTAGGCGGGTCGCCCGCGCACTACTCTCAACGATATCGCAATGCTTACAATGGAGCAGTTTCGAAATGAAACGAAGCGCATTGCCGCTGAGTCAACAACGGCACATTTTGGTGCGGAATTTAATGTTAATGAACTGGCAGAAGGAGAATGCGCGGTATACGAACTATTCACAGCAATGGATTGGTCCAAGGCCAATCGCCAACTTGAACTTCAAAAGGCAATCAAGCAAAATGAATCTCGTAACCTAAACGTAAGCCAGAGGGCCTTCTACCATTACTTGCGCAATGTCATGCAGTTAAGGATGATTGAGTCACTTTAAGATATGCCACCCATTGAAGAAACGACCAGCAAATACATAAAAATTCCCCGTGACGAGGAGAAAAAACTGCGCGCCGAGTTGGAAAATCGGCACGATGCCGAAGCGGAACGGATCAAGCGGTACCTAGCAATGCCTGATTTGTCGCGCACGCCGGGCAGTCCGCTCAAAGAAATAGTTGACAGAGCTTCAAGGGTAAAGAGCTTGGAAGACTTCGACATTATTGACATTCCCGAAATCATCCCCACAAATATTTTGTTTGATCTTTTTAACATGCCGCCCGGACATCCGGCACGCAGCAAGTCCGACACGTATTATATCGATGAAGAAAATGTTTTACGTACCCATGATACTGTCTTTTGGTATTATTACTTAAACCACCCTGACATACAAAAAAGAATCGAAAACAAAGAAACTATAGGCGCCATCTGCTACGGTAAAGTCTACCGCAAAGACGAAATTGACCGCAGTCACATGAACGTCTTTCATCAATTTGGCGGATTATATATTGCTCCTGACGGAGAAAAAACCATAACTCCCGAGGACTTAAAAAACGCCCTTTCAGAAGTAGCCACAAGCATTTTTGGCAAAGTAAATTATCGTTTCTATGAGCATAATTTTCCTTATACTGATCCGAGTTTTGAAATGGAAGCGGAAATTAACGGCCAGTGGATAGAAATGGTTGGCTCTGGTATGGCCAGGAAGAGCGTGCTTAAAAATTTCGGGTTAACCGGCTATCATGGCTGGGCGTTTGGCTTCGGCCTTGAGAGATTGGCCATGGCTTCCATGAATCTGCCCGATATCCGGTTGCTTTGGTCCAATGATCCGCGAGTTACAAAGCAGTTAAAATTGGGCGATAAATTTGTTGAAGTTTCCAAATACCCACCGATTGTTCGGGATATTTCATTTGTCGTTAAAAAAGATTTCGTACCGAATAATTACTTTGACCTCATCCGCGATATTGGCGGCGACATTATTGAAGAGGTGGCGCTACTCGATAAGTACGAAGATAAATCTAAGTTTGGGGCCGATAAAATCAGCTATACATATCGCATTACCTATCGGAGTACTGACCGGACGTTAAGGGCAGAAGAAATTGAGCCGATTCAAAAGAAAATTTACGAGCAAACAGTTCAGGTTTTCAGTGCTGATTTGAGGTAAGCCCAGAACTCGATAATCTCTTTTCTACTGCAACGCTAGAATTTCTGCTGCAATCCGTGCAGAATTCGTCGACAGAGAATCTACTATGCCTCCTCATTCTTCGCGAATTTCGCGAGAAATTCTAGCATTTCGTGACGAAAAAGATTACCGAATTCAAGCTACTTTTAGGTACCCCGGCATACTGCCCTGGGCACTTCGCTCGCCCCCGCTCGCTCGTTGCAATTACTGGCTAAAAATGCTACAATTTAAGTAATCAATGAGACCCCGCTCAAGGCGGGTCTCTGAGTTGAATAGGAGCCAAAAAATGTCAGACGATACAACAAAAAAGACCTCATATACCGCCCAAGATATTCAAGTTCTTGAGGGGTTGGAACCGGTCCGAAAGCGACCGGGCATGTATATTGGCTCGACTGGGCCCAGCGGACTTCACCACCTCATTTGGGAAGTATTCGATAATTCGCTGGATGAAGCGATGGCCGGCTTCGCCAAAAACATCACCGTTACCCTCTTGCCCGATTCGCGGGTTGAGGTGCAGGACGACGGTCGAGGCATCCCGGTGGAGAAGCATAAACAGACCGGAGTTTCCACTTTGGAAACGGTGCTGACCATGCTTCATGCCGGCGGCAAATTCGGTGACGGAGCTTATAAAATCTCGGGCGGTCTTCATGGCGTCGGTGTCTCCGTGGTCAATGCCCTGTCATCTTACTTGAAAGCCCAGGTTATGCGGGACGGGGCGATTTATGAGCAGGAATACGAGCGAGGCAAACCGAAAAAAGCCGTTCGGAAAGTCGGCACTTCCAAATCTACCGGTACGATTATTATATTTGAACCGGATCCAACCGTTTTCCAGGACCGGACCTTTAACATTGAAGAAATTCTCCATCACCTGCGTCAGCAAGCGTATCTTTCCAAGGGCGTCAAAATTGCCGTCATTGATGCCCGCCAGCCAATCAAGGTTCAAGGTAATCCGCCAACCGGCGGAGAGCAGATTCCGACTTACACATTCTACTTTGAAGGCGGTATTGTTTCATATATTAATTTTCTAAACCGGGGCATCGAACCTAAGCATCCGAATATTTTCTACACTGCTAAAGAGCAAGAAAATATCTATGTCGAAATTGCTCTCCAATACACGGACGACTTAAGTACGAAAGAAATCAGTTTCGCCAACAACATCCATACTTTCGAGGGCGGCATGCATATCACTGGCTTTAAATCGGCCATCACCCGGACACTTAATGACTACGCCCGCAAGAACACATTTTTAAAGGAAAAGGATGACAACCTCACCGGTGATGACGTGCGCGAGGGCATGACCGCGATTATCTCGGTGAAACTGCGGGATCCTCAATTCGAGGGTCAGACCAAAGCTAAGCTTGGTACGCCGGAAGCGCGGACCGCCGTGGAAACAGTGATGAATGGTGAATTTGCCGATTGGCTAGAGCGAAATCCCAATGATGCCCGCTCGATTCTGGAGAAGGTGATGCTTGCTTCCAAGGCCCGCCTGGCGGCCAAAGCTGCCCGCGAAACCGTATTGCGTAAAGGTGCTTTGGAGGGCATGACTCTGCCGGGAAAGCTGGCCGATTGTTCCAGCCGTGATCCGGCCGAATCGGAACTATTTATTGTTGAGGGCGATTCAGCCGGCGGCAGCTCGAAAATGGGGCGTGATCGCCACACTCAAGCAATTTTGCCTTTGCGCGGTAAGATTTTAAATGTTGAGAAGGCTCGCGTCGACAAAATGCTTGCCTCTGAACAAGTTCGGAATCTGATTATCGCAATGGGCACGGCGATTGCCGAAGAGTTTGATATATCCAAGCTTCGGTATCACAAATTAATTATCATGACCGATGCGGACGTAGACGGCGCCCACATCCGCACACTGCTCTTAACACTTTTTTACCGATACTTCCCGGCACTATTAGACAAGGGCCATATTTATATGGCTCAGCCGCCTCTTTATGCCCTTACCAAAGGTAATAAAACACAGTATGCCTACTCGGACGCTGAAAAAGAAAAGGTTCTGAAAAATTTTGCCAAAGATGCCGGGATAAAATTAAGCGGCAAGGCAGAGAAAGTTTCAGCGGGCAAGAAAGAACCCGTAGCTACCGGTTGGGAAGTTACATCACTGGAAGGTGATTCGATTTTATCTGACGGCCCGCCTCGCAGCGAAACGGGCAATGGCGCTGTCGAAAAACCAGCCGAAGAAGTAAAAGTCAGCGGCATTTCCATCCAACGGTACAAGGGTCTGGGCGAAATGAATGCGGATCAACTTTGGGAAACGACCATGAATCCAGTAAATCGAGTGCTCTATCAAGTCACGGTTCAAGACGCCGAAGAAGCCGATCGGATTTTCGATATTCTTATGGGTTCGGAAGTTTTACCGCGCAAGAAGTTTATCCAAACGCACGCCAAGACAGTGCAGAACTTGGACATCTAACCTCGGGGTCCTGCCGCTCCTTACCCCAGAAGTGCTCAGAGTACTTCCGCTCCTCCTGGGGTCCCCAGTCGTGTCACCCCTCGAGAGCATGTTTGACGTGTTCAGTGTCGAGTGGTAATATATTTCTACGCCCCTGGGCGGTTTTTGATTCGAATTTGTTTATACAAATTCGAATCAGGCAGAATTGTAACCCGTAGGGTTTGACAATTCTGAGTTACATTATATTTAATGAACAAAATTCTCACATACTTCCGCGATGTCCGAGCCGAACTAGCCAAGGTCAGCTGGCCCAGCCGCAAACAAACAACCGCATACACCCTCGTGGTGCTGGGAATCAGTTTTGCACTCGCTATTTTTCTAGGATTGCTCGATTTCGGCCTGGCCGAAATCGTTAACAGATTTATTTTAAAATAACAAAAAATAGAACGTAGCTGGTTTGTCCAGATTCGAGGCAAAAGCGAGTATTGCGAGGAATTGTACAACATGTACATTGACGAGCAAACGAAGCTTTTAACGAAGAGGATGGGCAAAAGCGTACTGCTCAAGCCAAAGGCGAGCAGAGCGACCAGCAAGTTATAATATGCCCAAACAAGTTTCCACTGCCGAACGCCGTTGGTACGCCATCCATACTTATTCCGGGTATGAAGATAATGTCGCTCGAAATCTGATGCAGCGCGTTGAATCGCTCGGATTCGAGGATAAAATTTTTAATGTTCTTGTCCCCAAAGAAAAGAAAATCAAGATCAAGGGCGGAAAACGGGAAACGATTGAAGAAAAAATCTACCCGGGATACGTACTCGTTGAGATGTTAGTCGACGATGATTCCTGGTATGTGGTGCGCAATACACCTAATGTCACCGGCTTTATCGGTGCTGGCACCGTACCGACACCATTGTCGCGCGAAGAAGTCGAAACACTTATCAGCCGCACGGGTGCCGACGAACCGAAATATCAGATGGATTTGAAAGTAGACGAACGGGTAAAAATCACCGACGGTCCGTTCAAAGATTTTGATGGTAAAGTAGCCGAAGTTGATCCGGAAAAAGGCCGCGTCAAAGTGTTAGTGACAATTTTCGGCCGCGAGACGCCGGTGGAATTAGACTTTTTGCAGATTAAGAAATTATAGTAATTGTCAGAGCGCAGTGAAACGAGTACAGTAAAATTACATAACCGAGCACATAATTTATGTGCTCGGTGTAAGAGATTCTAATTAACTTCGTTCATAACAATCTCTAACATGGCAAAAAAAATAAAAGCAATAGTTAAATTACAGCTGGAAGGCGGCCGGGCCACACCGGGACAGTCAATCGGCACCGCTCTTGGTCCGCATGGCGTGAACATGCAGCAATTTTTGCAGCAATTCAACGAAGCCACTAAAGACAAACAAGGCGAAGTCACGCCGGTAGAAATTACGATCTATGAAGATCGGTCATTTGATTTCAAACTCAAGACCCCGCCCGTGGCATATCTCCTGCGCATCGCAGCCGGTATTGAAAAGGGCTCCGGCGAACCGAATAAAAATAAAGTTGGCAAGGTCACCAAAGATCAGGTTCGCCAGATTGCCGAGAAGAAAATGGTGGATTTAAATGCCAACGATATCAATGGTGCGATGAAGATTGTCGAAGGCGCTGCCCGCTCGATGGGGATTGAGGTGAAGTAAGGTTGTCAATTTTCCGCAGTTATGATACTTCTAGGATATTGACATGGCTTCTTCTAGTTCACAAATCATCAAGCATATCGTCAGCGGAACTCCCGGACTTGAGCATCACTATATTCCAAATTACGTCGATCTAGCTGCTGTAGTCCGGACTCTTAAAGCGGCAGGATATCAAATCGTTCTTACGCAAGGTGTATATGATCTTTTTCATGTTGGACACAAAAGATATCTTGAAGTAGCAAAAAGTTATGGGGACATTTTAATCGTCGGCGTCGACACGGATGCGCTTACCAAAAAACGAAAAGGTCCAAAACGTCCATTTGATAATTTAGAGGATCGCGTTGAAATACTGTCAAGCCTTAAAGCAGTAGACATTGTGACAATACGCAACGAGAACGACCATATGTATAAACTCATCAAGCTTGTTAAACCCCACGTCCTGATCATGTCTCAAACAACCGAAGATTTTACGAACCGTGACAAAAAAAACTTATTGCAATATTGCGGCGATATAAAGGTTCTTCCTGCGAAAGCAGGAACAACTACTTCGGCAAAGTTGCGTCGCTTGATGATTGATGGTGTCGAACAGCTAGGGCTCAAAGTCAATCTAGTAATTAACGAATTTCTTAATGGTAAAGATCAAGATAGCGGCAGCATACATACCAGTAGTCCATCGGGGACATCGGGAGTTTTGTCAAAAGGTAAAACCGGACGTTCTCTACGTTCTCGGTAGAAGTCTCCAAAGCGATTTTCCGCTGCTTGAGCGGGATATTCGAGCTCTTAGTCCCGAGCAAATAGTGCAGACTTGTAAAACGCTCAACTTCGCGAGCGACGTAAGAATGCTCGAAAAAGAAAATCTTTCGGAACTGCAACGGGCAGATTTGTTAGTTTTTACCGATGATGAGGTGATGCATGCTATAGCTGCTGCCCATCTTGCGGGTGTTCCAATCTCATACGAAAAAATATTTCTCCGGTGGGACAAGATGGCTGCTATCACAGCGCATCCCGTAACGGCCGATATGGCTATTTCGGAAGATGTTTTCGATCGTGAAGTCATGGGAAAAGCACGCAAGCAAGCTGAAAAAAGTTCGGATTGGTGGCGTCGCGTTGGTGCTGTAATTCTGAAAGATAATAAAGTAATTCTCCAAGGATTTAACCAGCATAAACCGACAGAACAGGCACCGTATATTGACGGAGATCCGCGAGCAAACTTTGATGCCGGTGATCCACATCTGAAAGACATGAATACGGCTCTCCATGGGGAGGCGGGGTTAATTGCCCAAGCGGCCCAGAAGGGCATTCCTCTTCAGGGTACTTCCCTTTATGTGACAACTTTTCCTTGCCCCACGTGTGCCCTATCAATTATCCAGGCGGGCATCAAAGCCATTTACTATGCTGAAGGGTATTCGAATTTAAGTGCTGAACAAGGTCTCAAAAGCGCAGGCGTAAAACTTATAAGAGTTAAGGAAAACTAAAAGGAAGAGCCGCTTGGGAGGCGGCTCTCGGGTGCGGATCGGGTTAACCAAAGTAAAGCACGATCGGACTGTAATCAGCGCTGTTCCGATCGATGTTCTTGGCAACAAGGAGCTGTAGGTGAAGATGGCGGACAGTACCTCGATTGTGGGTTGGGTCTCCGAAACGCATGCCGAGGCCGCCGCCCGCGATCTGGTAGTGCTGTTCTGCCCAGGTGACCAGGTTGCCCAGGTCACTCCAGGCTTCGGACGTCAGGTCAGCAAGCTTCTCAGTGTGCTGTCGATGAATCGCCAGGAGATGGACACGCGTGTTGTTGTACGGCCACTGGTTCTCCGTGAGTATCCAGTGAATACCTTCTCGAATGAGAGGCTTCTTGTGATACCTGGCGAGGTTGTCCTGGCAGAAAGGACACTCTCCTTTGTCTCGGATTATTTCCATCACGCGTCTTTGTTCAGGAAGACGTGCGTTGGAAAGTTCAATAAACGGCTTATCGTTGTTACTCATGGTGCCTCCGAAAGTGCAGAAACGAATAGCGGTACTTGTTCTTCTCGTCAGGTTCGTGATCCTCGGGTTTTTGAACCTTCTCCCACACCGCAGGGTTTATCGATGGGAATTTGGCATTTCCCTCGAATGTCTCATGGATGAGAGTCAGGTAGATCTCGTCCGCCAGGGGAAGGGCGGCGACATATACGCGTACGCCACCGATGATGAACACCTGCTCGGTGGAAAACCGCTCAAGCGCTTCTCGAAGCGAATGTGCTACCACGCAACCTGGAGCATCGTATGTCTCACGGGTGGTGAGGACAACATTGGTTCGGCCAGGAAGCGGACGGAACTTCTTGGGAAGCGACTCGTACGTATTTCGCCCCATGATGACGGAGTGACCCGTGGTGAGATTCCGGAAGCGGTCCATATCGGCAGCTAGTTGACCACGCCATGGCAAGTCGTTGTCTCTGCCAATGACGTAGTTGCTAGCCATTGCGACTACAATGCTAATCATGGTTACTCCTAGGTCGTGACCGGAATGTCGTTCATGGCCGGGTGTGCGTCGTAATCAGTGAGCTCGAAGTGCTCCGGCCGGAATGCGAACAGGTCTTTGATGGTCGGGTCAGTGATCCGAAGGGTCGGGAATGCTTTGGGTGGACGACTTAGGATCTCCACGGCCCATGGCAACTGATCCTCATAGATCTGCCCGTCGCGGACGTTGTGCACGTAGGTGTGGGCTTCATAGCCGGTCACTTGTGCCACCATCAGCGTGACAGCAGCGTACTGGATCATGTTGCTGGGCAGACCGACGATGGTGTCACATGAGCGCTGGTCCATCTGCAGATACAGCTTGTTGTCCAGAATGGTGATCTGCACGTCGCCATGGCATGGTGCTACGACGACCTGGCGCTTCAGACCCCTGTGCTGCAGAGTGTAGTACGGGATCCAGGCAGTGATCTTGTGGGTGCGCAGCGATGGGAAATCACGAATCTCCTGGATCAGATGCTCCCATTGGTTGAACGTGCTGCCGTCGGGCATGGGGAAGTCGTGGAATACAGCGCCGTACGAACCAGGTCCCAAGTCTCCCTTCTGAAGCTCGAAGTCGGCGCACTTTTGCGCCGTTACCCACGTGGCCCACCATGATGCCCACGTCTTCTCATTTCCGTACTGACGGAGCTGATTGAGTGTGCGAGCTCCATTCATGAACGCGATGATCTCCGAAATCGGCTTACGCCAGAAGGCGCACCGCCGCTCGGTGATAAGCGGGACGCCGTTGGCGAGAGGAAACACCATCTTTGGGAGCGTGACCGAGGTGTATGTGCCTTTGTCCTGAAACTCGTTCCGGGTGTAGATGCCTTCAGTGCGAACGCGCCGAAGCAACTCTTGATATTGAGTGTCAGGAGTTCGCTCTTCGTAGGGTTTGTATTGAACTGTCAACGAACTACCTCACTTTCTGGCGTTTATGCCAGCGCAATGCTATCACGTGTGACGCGTCAGTCAAACTCTTTTTTTGCTAAGAAAATTATGTTACGCTTTTGAATTATGCGCTATATCCCGACAATCGGACTGGAAATCCATGCCGAACTCAAAACTAAGACGAAAATGTTTTGTGATTCGCTTAACGACCCGGACGAAAAGCATCCCAATACGAACGTCTGCCCGATTTGCATGGGCCATCCCGGCACACTGCCAGTGATCAATGGTGAAGCATTGCGCAAGATGATGATGGTTGGCCTGGCGATGAATTGTTCGATCGAACACAACACCTTTTTTGAACGAAAAAACTATTTTTATCCGGATTTACCTAAGGGCTATCAGATTTCCCAATATCAAAAACCGCTTTGTTACGATGGGCACCTGGAGGTGAATAATAAACGCATCAGAATCGAGCGTATCCACTTAGAAGAAGATGCAGGACGTCTCTACCACCTCCCCGACAAAGATTATACGCTCGTGGATTATAACCGGGCCGGATTACCTTTAATGGAATTGGTAACAAAGCCAGATTTAGAAACTGCGTCCGATGTTACGAAATTTGCAACCGAACTGCGAATGATTTTGAGATATTTGGGTGCTTCGGATGCGGACATGGAAAAAGGCCAGATGCGGGTGGAAGTAAATATCTCGCTTCGTCCTGAAACCCAGCCGGAATTTGGCACGAAAGTGGAAGTAAAAAACATCAACTCGATTACCGCTGCCGGCAAAGCAGTAGAATATGAAGTTCAGCGCCAATCGAAACTATTAGACTCTGGCGAAAAAATCATCCAGGAAACGAGAGGTTGGGATGATATACATAACAAAACCGTCAGTCAGCGGGTTAAAGAAGGTTCAGCAGATTATCGTTATTTCCCCGAACCTGATTTACCGCCCATGTCATTTACTGATACTGTCATCGAAGAAATCCGGGCTGGATTGCCGGAATTGCCGTCACACCGCCGTGATCGTTTCAAGCGGGAATATAGTCTACCCGATCATGATGTAGAGATATTTACAGCAAATCGTTCTTTGGGGAATTATTTTGAACGCGTGGCTAGCGAGCTACTTAGTTTCGACAAGCTTGGTCATCTGGAGCGACCAGGCAATGAACACAAAGAGAAACTTTTCAAGCTATCTTCAAATTATATGATTACAGAATTGGCCCGGATGGCCTCTGATGTCAGCGCAGAAATAAATGATATTAAAATTACACCAGAAAATTTTGCTGATCTGGTAGTTCGGATTTTCCATGGGCATATTTCTTCGAGTGCCGCCCAAACTGTTCTGAAAGAGATGTTTGCGACCGGTCTTTCTCCGGAATCAATCATCAAGGAAAAAGATTTGGCCCAGGTTTCGGACATAAGTGAATTGAATACTATTGTCGAAAATGTTATTGCTGGAAACAAGCAGGCAGTTGCAGACTACCAAAAGGGAAAAGAGGCATCGCTTAAGTTTTTAATCGGCAAAGTCATTGCTGCTTCCAAGGGCAAGGCGAATCCTCAAGTCGTGACCCAGTTAATTAAGGAAAAGCTATCGTAATCAATACATGTCATTTATAAAAAAGATTTTTGCTACTTTGGCGGGGATGGGTCAAGAGCAAGCTCCCGATCGGACTGCGGCTATGGAAAAGTTCCGGCAAGATCGTGTAAAGGAGGAAAACTTAGCCCGAGAACGTCAGGTAGCAAATCAAGAAGCAATACGCCAACGCGAACAAGAAAAAATGTCTAGCGGAGTAGATGAAGTAGAGATCCCACTAGAAGAAGTAGAGAAGGATAAAACAGTTTAAATCTAGAGAAATTGCCGAGCCAGGCGTAGTGCCTGGCTTTTGGTTTTTATCCAATGAATTTCATTTTTGGGTTTAAACCAAGTGAGTTGACGCTTGGCATATCGAAAGATGGCTTTTAAGAGACCACCTTTCATTTCTTCAAGTGTGATGTACTTTTGTAAGTATTGGGCAACCCAACCATACTCAAGACCAAAATTTTCGAGTCGGCGATAACTAACGCCGTTGGCATGAAGTTTCTGAACTTCCTGAATCATTCCTCGCTTGAACCGCTGTTCCAAACGCTTTTTGATTCGATTTTTTAAATCTTTAGGCCGTATTCCCAACCAAAGAACGTTATATTTTAATTCTGTTTTGAGTAAAGGGATGGGTTTGCCCGTGATAATTACAATCTCCAAGGCTCGGATTAATCGCCGCTTATTTTTTTTATCAATCACTTTTGCCCTGCGAGGGTCAAGCTTTTTCAGGCGTGTAAATAATTGTTCCGCAGACTGTTTTTCCAGTTTCGCGCGTAATTTCTTGTTGGGCGGTACTTCCGGAAAGTCTTGGCCGAGTAGGGCGTCAATATAAAATCCTGTTCCACCGACAATAATCGGAATTTTCCCCCGTTTGAAAATATCGCTTAAAACTTCTTCTCCCAATTTCTTGTACAGCGCTACGGAAAAATCATTTTTAGGGTTGGCGACATCAAGTAAATGGTGCGGTACTAACTTTTGTTCTTTTTTTGAAACTTTGCCCGTACCAATATCCATACCGCGATATAGCTGACGGCTATCAGCAGAAATTATTTCACCACTTATTTTCTGGGCCAGAAAAATTCCCAGGTCTGATTTTCCGGAAGCCGTTGGCCCGACGATGACGATGAGTTTCAGTTTTTCTTTCACGGAAAGATAGTTTACAGGGAGCTCCGGGTATTGTACAGTGCCGCCAGTCATGGGAGGGGCCAATGCAGAGCTGGGTGAGGATGGCATGGAAAGCATTGAGACCGCCGTACCTTGTCGGGCTGCTGAACGTTGACTTGGTCGTGATGCCGGTCCTGAAGAAGCTCTTTGCCATGGAAAGTGGCACACTCTTCCTAGCCAGCAGTCTCGCGGCCACCGCAGAGTTCGTCTACTGGTTCTGGTTTACGGGGATAGTACTTTCGCGTCCATCGCGGGTCCAACAGGCTGCGCTCGCGCTCATCGAGCTGATCGACCGGTGGTTCGTCCTGAACTTTAAGTCAAACAACCACCACCTCAACCGGTTCCTCGTTGCGGTAGCACGGATGTTCTCATATGTGGAAATGGTTGCCTGGGGAGCGGCGCCGTTCGCGCTCTGGGTGCCAGGGCTCGCATTCTGCCGGGAGAAACAGTGGAACCGGGGCTTCATGGCGATGGCGATCGGGAATATCCTCAAAACCGGGTACTTCGTGCTCGGCTGGGACTTCCTTTGGCGTTATCTGTAATACTGTCGTGAGGAGAGGGCCGTCGCGTAAGACGGCCCTTTGCTTTTTATGCCCGCGCGGCGACTTCTTTCTGGAGCTGTGCGACGAACTTTTTCAATGTCGTTTGGCCGATATCTCCTTTGCCGCGTTGTCGGACCGCAATTTTACCGGTATCGGCTTCTTTAGCACCTACCACAATGATATATGGCACTTTCATGATTTCAGCGGCACGAATTTTTTTGCCGATGGTTTCATTTTCTAGATTTACTTCAACACGAATTCCAACCGCACGAAGCTGCTCCGCAACCTCATTTACATATCCATTTTGCTGGTCCGTAATTGAGAGGATTGAAACTTGGACCGGCGCTAACCATGTCGGAAATGCACCGGCATAGTGTTCGATAAGAAATCCTATGAATCGCTCATGACTTCCTAGCGGCGCGCGATGGATAACAACAATGGGATGGTCTTTGCCGTCGTCACCGACATAGGTAAGGCCAAATCGTTTTGGCATAATGAAGTCAATTTGATTCGTAGAAGCTGTTTCTTCTCGACCGATAGCGCTTTTTATCTGGAAATCTGCCTTCGGGCCGTAAAACGACGCCTCGCCTACGGCTTCCTGGAAAGGAACACCGGATTTTTTGATGGCAGAGCGAATAATTGACTCGGCCTTATCCCAAATCGAATCATCGCCGCCGAATTTATCCTGTTTGCTTTTATCGCGCAGGGAAAGCCTCACATAGTAATCTTTTATGCCAAAAACTTCTGCATAATAGTATTCATGTAATTTCATGACCTGGATAAACTCATCTTCCAGTTGATCTTCGCGGCAAAAGATATGCGCGTCATTTTGCGTGAATCCGCGGACTCTTAAAAGACCCGACAATACGCCGGATAGCTCATGGCGATAGACTGTGCCAAATTCGGCTAGTCGTACGGGAAATTCCCGATATGAATGTGGTTTTTGCCCAAACATCGCCATCGTAATCGGGCAATTCATCGCTTTTAGGTAATAAGTTGCGTCATCAAGTTTCATGCCCGGATACATTCCATCTTTGTAGTATGGTAGGTGTCCAGAAGTCTCGAAGAGTTTTGATTTGGCTATATGGGGTGTAGCAATTCGTTTGTAGCCCCATTTTTCTTCCGTCTCTTTGCCAAACTTTTCCAATTCTTCCCTGATAACTGTTCCCCTGGGAGTCCAGAGAGGCAATCCAGGCCCTACCAAATCGGAAAAAGTGAAGAGGTCTAATTCTTGACCAAGTTTTCTGTGGTCTCTTTTTTTAGCTTCCTCTTGCTGCCATAGATATTTTTCAAGTTCCTCTTTGGTATCAAAAGCCAGCCCATAGATACGCGTGAGTTGCTTGTTTTTTTCGTCGCCACGCCAATACGCCCCTGCGACATGAGAGAGTTTAAATGCGTCAGGATTTATTTCACTAGCATCCTCAACATGGCCTCCGCGGCACAGATCAATGAAATCTCCCGAGGTGTAGGTAGTCAGCTTTTCTCCTTTCGTTGAAAATTCATCAATGAGCTCCTGCTTGTATGGATTGTCTGCAAAAAGCTTCTGCGCTTCAGTCTTGCCTATTTCACGTTCCTCAAATCCCTTCCACTTCTTAAGGATTTTTCGCATAGCTTTCTCAATTTTTGGGAGATCTTCGTTGGAAATGGGTTGTGAAAATTCAAAATCATAATAAAAACCAGTGTCGATGGCCGGACCAATAGCGCGTTTGGCGTTAGGATGTAATTCTAAAACCGCCGCCGCGAGCAGGTGAGCGAGTGAGTGCCGCCTTGCTTCAATAGAACTCATATATCGTCCAGATTACCAGATAGATTTAGAGAAATAAAGCGCTTTGACCGTTTTATGATTCGTGGTATGGTGACAATAGATCGCAGCCATACAAAGGAGGTGCCCATGGCTATCGGAAAGACACCTTCAGTTTACCAGGACTTCGACCAGCTCCGAATCACGGTTGAGAAGCTGACAGAGACAGTTCTCGAGCTCGTGGAGATGCTTCAGCTTGAGCTGACTGACTCGGTTGGCAACCGCAAGATAACTCTCGAAGTGACTCGGAGCACTATCTTCAGGATGCTTGATTCGATGGAGGCACAGCGATGTGTCAGCGCAATGCAGGTTCAGAACATCAAATCCCTCCTCCGGAAGAGGATCGAGAAGTTGGGCGACTGAAGGCAAAAGGCCGCTCGCGGTACCGCACACGCGAGCGGCCTCCTTCATTCATTTATACTGCCGTGAGTGTGCCGATGGGCTTAATGGCATCGCACAAGAACTTAGGCGTGCCATCGCGTTCATTAACTTTTCCCTGGAGAATAACAATCTGGTTCTCGCCCCAAGCATCGGGATATTTTTCCAACACATTTGGAAAGACGACGACTTCGATTTTTGAACTCATATCTTCTAACCACGAGAAAACCATCGGCCGGCCGGTTTTAGTGAGAATCTTTTGAGTCTTCGTGATCATACCGCCGATTTTCGTTGAACTTGTGAGTTTGGCGACGTCGCGGATGGGCACAACCTTCTCCAATTTCAGCGTAGCTTGATATTCACTCAAAGGATGTTCGGAAATAAACAGTCCTAACAATTCTTTTTCCCACATCAGTCGTTCCCATTTGTTTGACGGTTCCGTACTAACGAGAGTCAACGGCGGCAGTTCGGCCGTATCGCCAAAAAGGCTGACCTGGCCCATCGAAGAATTTTTTTGTTTTTCTCGGGCATAAGCCAGGAGGGGATCAAGGTTAACCAATAGCATATTACGTTCGCCAAAAGCATCCAGGGCGCCGCATCGCGCCAAGCTCTCCAAAGATTTTCGGTTGAGGTCTCGATTTTCGTTCCGACTGATGAAATTCTCGATATTATCAAATGGGCCGTTTACTTCGCGTTCTTTAATGATAGACCGGACAATATTCTCGCCCACATTCTTTACAGCGGTCAAACCGAAACGGATGGCCAGCCTTCCGTCTCGCTGAACGACAGTGAAGCGCTCATAACTCTCATTAATATCAGGCGCGAGTACCTCGATGCCCATGTCTTTGCACTCTTCGATGAGAAAGGCAATGCGTTCCACGTCGCCTGTTTCGCTATTCATGAACGCCGCCATGAATTCATGGGGATAATGAGCTTTAAGGTAGGCGGTTTGATAAGCAATCATGGCATAACAAGCAGCGTGAGACCGATTGAAGGCGTAACGATTGAAAGGTTCGACAAGCACCCAGAATTTGTGAGCGATAAGCGACGGTGTCCCGGTTTTTTTGGCGCCAGCCATGAATTTGCCTTCCTGTTCATCTAAGAGCGATTTAATTTTTTTACCGACAGCCTTGCGCAATACATCTGCTTCCGGCCGCGTGAAGCCGGCCATGACGCGAACGGCCTCAATCAGCTGTTCCTGATAGACCATGATGCCGTAAGTATTCTTTAAAACTGGTTCCAGGCTGGGATAAAGATATTCCACCCGCTGTTTATTGTGTTTGCGGGCAATATAATCGGGGATTAACTCCATGGGACCCGGCCGGTATAACGAAACCATGGCAATAATATCTTCAATCTCGGTAGGTTTAAGCTCTTTCAGATAGCGTTTCATCCCCGAACTTTCCAGCTGAAAAACGCCGGTAGTCTTCGCTGTTTGTAGAAGTTTGAAAGTTTGGGCGTCATCCAGAGGAATTTGGTCGATATTAATTAGCGTGCCATGTTTGCGCTGGATCAGATTAAGCGTATCTTCAATGATTGAAAGGTTTGCCAATCCTAGAAAGTCCATTTTCAAAAGGCCCAGGTCTTCCACGGCATGCATTTCGTATTGAGTGATGATGTTGCCTTCATTGCTGTCGCGCTGTAAGGGCAAATATTCGGTTAGCACGCCGGGCGTGATAACTACGGCACAAGCGTGAGTGGAAGAATGACGGGCGACACCCTCTAACTTCATAGCCGCATCAACAAGTTTTTTTACGTCAGCATTGGTGTTATACGCTTCTCTCAATTCTGCTACTGCTTCAATACATTTTTTAAGAAAACCTGATTTCTCGCCCATGTTGGGATTGTAGGGTATCATTTTCGCCACTCGGTCGCAGAAGTCGTATGAAAAACCCAAAGCTCGGCCGGCATCACGAATACCACCGCGGGCCGCCATAGTTCCAAAGGTAATAATCTGGGCGACATGATCCTCGCCGTATTTGTCAGAAACATATTTTAATACCTCATCCCGACGGTGATCAGCGAAATCCAAGTCAATATCAGGCATTGAAATGCGCTCCGGATTCAAAAAACGCTCAAACAGCAGGTTATACTTCAATGGATCGACATTAGTGATATTTAGAAGATATGACACGATTGATCCGGCGGCAGAACCGCGACCTGGGCCGACAACAATGCCCTTTGATTTGGCCCAGTTCACGAAATCCTGGACAATGAGAAAGTACGACGAAAATCCGGTCTCTTTAATAACGCCCAATTCATATTCCAGACGCTGGATGACATCCGGACCGGCGTTTTTGCCATAGCGGCCCGCAAGCCCTTGGTAGGCGAGCTCTTTCAAGTATTCGTAGGCATCATTTTTTCCTGCCGGGAGAGGATAGGGTGGTAAAAGCGTCTTACCCAGCTCGATTTCGATGTTGCACTGCCCGGCGATGCGATTTGTATTTTCAAATGCTTCGGCAGCGACGTTGTCACCCAGGATTTTAAACTTTTCATACATCTCATCGTGTCCCAGTAGGGAGAAATTATCGTGAATCATGCTCAAGCGGTCTTTGTCGTCGAGTTTATTGCCGGTTTGGACCGCCAACAAAATATCATGGGCGTGGGCATCGTCAGCATGCGTATAGTGAGAGTCCTGTGTGGCGACTAGGGGAATCTTAAGTTCCCGGGCTAGTGCCACTAGCTTGGGCGTAACATCATTTTGTTCGGGAATATTCGGATGTTGCTGGATTTCGATGTAGTAATTATCCGGACCGAAGAGCGACTTATATTCTTGGGCGATAGTTTTAGCCTTTTCATAATTATCGACGATAAGAGCTCGGGAAAGTTCCCCGCCCAAACAGCCCGATAAGGCAATCAGGCCTTCGGTGTGCTGCTTTAAAAGTTCCTTATCGATGCGGGGTTTGTAATAAAATCCTTCCAGATGAGCGGCCGTAACAAGCTTGATGAGGTTTTTATAGCCAGTCTGGTCTTTGGCCAAAAGAATAAGATGAAAACGCTTATCATCGATGCCCGGGCGTTTGTCGAATCGGCTGCCCTCGGTCATATACACTTCGCAACCAATGATCGGTTTGATGCCCGCTTTTTTAGCTTTCTTGTAGAATTCGATAGCACCGTACAATACGCCGTGGTCGGTGATGGCCAATGAGTCCATACCGAGTTCTTTGGCTCGATCGACGAGTTCATCAATGCGCGAGAGACCATCCAAGAGAGAATAATGCGAGTGTGTGTGGAGGTGAGTAAACCGCGCCGTCATGTACCCAATCTTAGTCCTCGGATTAGAAAGCAGCAATGTTGACAACTACCCAAAAGATTAAGGAATTTGCACTTTTTTGAACTCCGTGGTATAGTTCCGAAGTTATTGCAGAGCCTAGCGTGCCCATCGGCGCAAATTAGGCCTTTCAATAACGTTTCTATGGCAGTACCAAGACATCACCTGTCCAAGGGGCGTCAAGGTCGGCGTCGAAGCCACCTCGCTCTAAAACCAAAGCAACTTACGACCTGCTCTCACTGTAAGAAGGCCATCTTACCGCACATGGTTTGCAAATTCTGTGGTCACTATCGGGGGCGGGAAATAATTAACGTCCTGGCCCGCGAGTTAAAGCGTCAGGAAAAGCAGCGTCATCGCGCGCAGTCATAGTTAATAGTTGCTAGTTGGTAGTTTTTAGACTAAGAGCTAGAAACTAACAACTAGAAACTACCCCTCGTGGCATCACGTCACCTATCTCGATCAGTGGCAATGCAATCTCTATACGAATGGGATTTTACTGGTCGGCCGGCCGAGGGTTTAGCTGATATAGTTGAGCGTAATATCGCCGAATTTGCCTCGGGCGTAGAAGACACAGGATTTATCCGCCGCATCGTGGCTGGTGTTATCCAGCATATTGATCAGATTGATGCCATCATTGCCAAGGCCGCGCCCCAGTGGCCCCTGGAACAGATTGCCATCGTGGATCGAAACGTGCTTCGCATCGGACTTTACGAGCTATTATTTGGCGACCGTAACGAAGTACCCCCGAAGGTTGCCATTAACGAATCCATTGAACTGGCTAAATCATTTGGCGGCGAATCATCGGGCAAGTTCGTGAATGGTGTCTTGGGCACGGTCTACCGAGAGATAGGCGAGCCGGGCAAACACGACGCGCCCAAAGCCAAGCGAGCGGAAAGTGACGGAGAAGTATCAAACGAACACTAGCTTTTAGCGTTGAGTACTGCGCACTTGCGAAGTACTGGACTCTGGACGCTGATCTTAAATAAATGACCGAAGAAATGGTTTCGGAACTGGAATCGCAGATTGGCTACATTTTCAAAAACAAAGACCTGGCGCGCCAGGCAATGACCCATCGCTCTTATCTTAATGAAAATCCTGATTGGGGCCTGAACCAAAATGAACGGCTGGAATTCCTGGGAGATGCGGTGCTGGAACTCGTGGTAACCGAATACCTCTATAAGAATTATCCAAATCCGGAAGGTGAGATGACAAATTGGCGGGCGGCGCTGGTAAACGCCAATATGCTAGCCCAAATCTCCCAATCTTTCGACCTAAACAAATATCTTCTACTGTCGCGGGGCGAAGCTAAAGATACCGGGCGGGCACGGCAATATATTTTAGCCAATGCCGTAGAAGCATTGATTGGAGCGATTTACCTGGATCAAGGCTACGAAGCTGCCAGGAAATTCATCGAAAAGTTTGTTCTCGTGCAGTTGCCGCAAATTATCCGCGAGGGTTCTTACCGCGACTCTAAAAGCCTGCTCCAAGAAGAAGCCCAGGAACGAAGCGGCATTACGCCGACATATGAAGTACTGGAAGAGTGGGGGCCGGATCATGCCCGGAATTTTCGAGTAGGCGTGTTCCTGGGCCGAGAACAGATCGGCATCGGCGAGGGACCCTCCAAACAGGACGCCCAACAGCTAGCGGCCCAGGATGCCTTGAAAAAAAAGCAATGGTCGTAAAACCCGCATTAACCTTGCCTAATTGTGACTACTCTGGTACTATATTCCAATGCTAAAAATTCGACTCCAACGCACCGGCAAACGGGGGCAAGCTTACTTCCGGGTTGTCGTCGTCGAACATACTAAGAAACCCAAAGGTGAGTTTTTAGAACTTTTGGGCGCTTACAATCCCCACGAGAAACAATTTAAAGTTGACCGAGAAAAAGTGGAATACTGGCTATCTAAGGGTGCCCAGATCTCCCCGACCGTTAATAATCTGATGGTTAATTATAAAGTCTGGGATAGACCGAAAATGCAAAGCTGGAAACCGAAGGTCGTCAAGCAGGCTCCGGCACCTACCGCTGGCCCGACATCGGTTCCCGAAACTCCCGTTGAAACTCCGGCTGCCTCGGTTCCTATCGAACCAAAAGTAGATGTGTCCTCCGAAGTTTCAACGAAAGCCGAAACTCCAGCCACGGAACCTGTTGCCAGTTAGATACTCCGAAAAGAGAGTCTGAAAGGCTCTTTTTTCATTATTTAAAATCATGGACATTATCCGTGCTGATATCACTCAAGATAACAAAGCCATAATTCAAGCGGCGGCTGATGTGCTCGACCAAGGCGGCGTAATCGTATTTCCGACCGATTCAATTTACGGCTTAGCTGCTAATGCCCTCAATTGGCAGGCGGTGGAGAAAGTTTTTAGAATAAAACAGCTTGAATTTTCCAAACCGCTGCCCATTGTTGCCCGCAACATGGCGTGGGTACGTGAATTGGCGCACGTCACTCCCAAGGAAGAAGCGATACTAGATAAAATCTGGCCGGGCACGGCGACAGTAGTGCTTTCGAAAAAGACGATTATCCCCGATATCGTAACAGCCGATCAAAACAGCGTCGGCATCCGGGTTCCAAACTATTCTCTTGTCGACGAACTGCTTGCTAAATATGGCTATCCTTTGACGATGATTTCGGCTAATATCTCTGACGAAACTTCGCAGCGAATCAATGATGTCATCGCCGCTTTCCGAGGTAACGAAATCCAACCAAATCTAGTTATTGACGTAGGCATCTTGCCGCCGTCGGAACCTTCCACAATTCTGGACTTGACTGGCGATCATCCGAAGATTATTCGTGTTGGTGCGGCGACACCCCAGAAACTGATGGAGTTATTGAAACTATGAATTATAAATCGCTTAAAAAAAATCACCGCGATCTGTATCGGCTTCTGGAATCAGAACGCAAGCGCCAGGACGAAGTCGCTAACCTGATAGCGTCTGAAAATTATGCGTCCCCGGCCGTCCTAGAAGCCCTGGGCACCATTTTCACTGACAAATACGCCGAAGGTAAATCCCAACAGCGCTATTATTTCGGCAACCAATATATTGACAGCGTCGAAACACTTGCCCAAAAACTGCTGTTTCGGGTGTTCCAGATTACTGCCCGGAAATGGAGTATCAATGTACAGCCATACTCCGGTAGCATTGCCAATCTTGCCGTCTATGTCGCGCTACTGAAACCAGGCGATACGGTGCTGGCAATGTCACTGGAACATGGTGGGCATCTCACTCACGGCCATAAAGCCAGCTTCACAAGTTCGCTATATAACTTTGTCCACTACGGCGTGAATGCCAAGGGCGTAATTGATTATGATCAAGTTGCGGCGCTGGCTAAAAAAAATAAACCGAAACTTATTATCTGCGGCGCTTCGGCATATCCCCGGACGATTGATTTTAAAAAATTCCGGCAGATTGCTGATGCTTGCGGGGCGTATCTCATGGCCGACATCTCGCACATCGCGGGATTGATCGCCGGCGGCGTTCATCCTTCGCCCTTCCCGCAGGCCGATGTTATCACCACCACGACCCACAAGACTCTCCGCGGGCCCCGCGCGGCCGTTATTTTTAGTAAACGTGAGTTGAGTGAAGCCATAGACAAAGCCGTTTTTCCGGGCCTTCAAGGCGGGCCGCATGAAAATACAATTTTTGCGATAGCCGTGATGGCCCAAGAAGCGATAAGGCCAGCCTTTAAAAAGTATGCCCAGCAGATAGTCAAAAACGCCGCTACCCTTAGTCAATCTCTCTCGAAATTCGGATTCGATATTGTCACTGGCGCAACCAGCAATCATCTTTTGCTTGTCGATTTGGGCAATTTGGGACTATCCGGCAAGGAGGCAGGTCTTTTGTTGGAAAAAGCCGGAATAATTGTCAATAAAAATATGATTCCGGGTGATAAACGCAAACCTTGGGATCCTTCCGGCATTCGACTAGGCACACCCGCCCTTACCACGCGGGGTATGACAGAAAAAGAGATGGCACTTATCGCGTTTTACATCAAAATGACCTTGATTGATAGAGTTTCTGCGGCAGCAGTCAGGAAATCAGTCCGAAATCTCACCAAAAAATTTCCAATATGGCAGTGAGATTATATTGGTATTTTTCGTAACGAAACTTTTGAATTCTGAACGAAAGGCACGAAGATCGAGGAAGCATAGTTGCGACTATACTGACGAGATCTGAATGACTTGCAGTCAGAATTGAGAAGTTGCAGTAGAATTAATACCAATGAAATCTCACGTAATTGATGGCACAAGAATCGCCCAGCAGATTTTAGCTCAACTCAAGCAAGGAATTAAAGACCAGCATCTCGAATTAGGATTGGCGGCCGTTTGCATCGGCGGCAGTCCGGAATTAAAATTTTTTATCGAACTTAAAAAGAAAGCTGCCCAAGAAATCGGCATTCAATTCTCCTCTTATGAATTAAATGTCGACGCCTCAATGGATACGGTTCGAGACACAATGGATTGGCTGGCTCGTGACAACGAAATACATGGCGTCCTTGTGGAGCTACCGATTCCTGAAAAATTTTCTTCGCAAGAGATTCTAGACCTTGTTTCTACTAGTAAAGACGTAGACGTACTGACAAGCAGTCGAGAAAAAGAATTCTATGACCGTGGTGGTAAGATTCTGCCGCCAGCGGTACGAGCCCTGTCTATTGTATTCGATTCATATGATATTGATCCGAAAGGTAAGACGATTGCTGTATTTGGCCAGGGCAGACTTGTTGGCAAACCGATTTCCTATTGGCTCAAAAAGCAGGGAGCTAAAGTAATTGCAATCGATGAGTATAAAAAAAATCCCGGATTACAATCAAGAGAAGCAGATATTATTATTTCCGGCGTTGGCAAGCCCGGCCTAATTAAAGCCGATATGGTTAAAGATGATGCTATTGTAATTGATTATGGCTATCCCATACAAAGTAATTCCGCTGTCCATCATCCGCCAGTTGGCGGAAAGGGGCGGACTTTGTACGGGACAAGTGGACAAAAAGGTTATGGCGATGTGGATTTTGAAAACGTCGCCAAAAAGGCTTCTTTCATCACACCCGTGCCGGGCGGCATGGGGCCGCTCGTTATTGCGGCGATGTTGGAAAATCTCGTGAGAATGGGCTCAAAATAGGCTGATTTATTGATTTGACAAAACTGTAAAAAGAGCGTATAATTATATAGTTAGTACATTAAAATTGGTTTAGAGCAGTCATAGCGAGAAGTTCCCAATATATTGGTAGTTTCTCGCTATGACTGTATCTCGCAGTCCGCTAGCTCAACGAGGAGATGACGCCATGGTTTCAACCATGACCCCATCCGACAAGTCCATGACGGCTGGCCAGATCGACAAGGCCACCGCGAACTACCGGGCGATGCTGGAGAAGCACGCTCCGACCTTTGAGGCTACTGCCGTGCAGACGGTGCTCGGCATGACCGAGCTGGCTGGCGAGATGTTCGACCACTTCCGCAAGCGGGTCGAGATGCTGATGAACATCATCTCCCGGCTCGTGACCGTCGACCGCACGCGCACGCCCCAGCAGGTGCTGGATGCCACCGGCCGCAAGCAGTACGTCGACCGCGACGTCGTCGATACCATGCCCTGCGGCGAAGGTGTCGAGGCCGAGGTGTTCTTCTTCAAGCCCGAAGCCTCCGAGTACACCAAGGCTGGCTGGATGTCCGACAACGACCTCGAGAAGGCATTCGACCGTCGGGGATTCAAGCCTGCCGATGCCTACTCGCTGGCGGCCGTCAACGAGGCCGATCCCGCCTTCGCCGACGAGCACCCTAACGGTACCCACTGGAAGAACGACAAGGGCCAGTGGTGCTTCGCCACGTTCGGCAGGTGGTTCGCGGGCGTCCGCAAGTAGTCCTGGGGTCTTCGCTCCTTAGTTCTCTTGATCCTTGGATTTAGTCCTTGGGTCCGCGACAAAAAACGTCGCAACGCAACGAACTGCGCGACAGCAGTTCAAGGCTCGCATCTTCCCAAAGATGCGAGCCTTTTCAATTTCTGATAAAATAAATTTTGAAAGTAGGTGAATATATAGGCGGCTACGGTTTCCTATCACCGAACTCAGTATCCATACCCCGAGAGCATCTCTGATTACGGTTGGAGATGGAGTGGTGTGTGTAGAAACTTAAAAAAAGAAGATACTTGGTACAGAACACTATGCGATTGATATCGCGAATTCGATACAGTTCAAAGAGCACTCAACGAACAGTGGTATAGAAGGTGTTTTGTACAATTCGCCACGTTCAACAGGTGGAACGACGAGCGCAACGTGAACGTCAACCGCAACGACAACGACTGGAACGACAACTGGTGGTTCGCGGGCGTCCGCAACTCTCTTCATTTCTCTCCCACTACGGTGGGGGAGTTTTGTTTTTGAAGTTGTCCATTCCAACCGCCGAGCATTTTACCGATTTCATCTATCTTTATTGAAAGTGCGATATACTTTTTGTTATCAAGGGATTTTGTTTCCCAAAGAATGAGAACGAAGAGTTTAATGGTATCAAGTTTGCGGATGGCTAGGCGGACAAATGGAATTTTATCTGTTCGCGAGAGAAATGCGGCAGCAGCAATCGCTTCGATCTTTTCAATAAACAATTTATCAATCGTTTGTCCTAGTGAATAACGATGGGTTTTTGGTAGTGTGGCATGATATTCATGCCAGAGTATATATGCGCTCTTTGCTTTTTGGAGTAGGGGCAGAAGCCGGGGGGGGGGCGTACCGGGATGATCCAAATTCAAATTATCCATAGCTACAATAGTATCATTTCTTTGGACAATTTCCTCGATGCGTGGAAGGAATTTGTTGTTGGTAAGCGTCAGCGCAAAGATGTACAGGAGTTTGAGATGAATCTGATGAGCAATATCATTGCCTTGCATCAGGAACTCGCGGGTAAGACCTATCAGCACTCATTCTACGAAGCTTTTAATATTTCAGATCCAAAACCCAGAAATATTCATAAAGCGAAAGTGCGAGATCGATTGCTTCATCATGCATTGCACCGATTACTCTATCCATTTTTTGATCGTACTTTTATCGCTGATTCGCATTCTTGTCGAGTAAACAAAGGTTCGCATCGAGCGATCGAACGATTCCGATTATTCTCGTATAAAGTTTCCCAGAATCATACGCGCACATGCTGGGTGCTGAAATGTGATATTCGGAAATTCTTTGCAAACATCGACCACATGATATTAAAAAATATTATTGCGCGCTATATTTCTGATCAGGATATCTTATGGCTACTTGGAAAAATTATTGATAGTTTTTCGACCCGGCCCAACGTTGGTCTCCCACTGGGTAATCTCACCTCACAGCTTCTCGTGAATATTTATATGAATGAGTTTGATCAATGGATGAAGCACCATATGAAAGCCAAGTGTTATATCCGGTATGCAGATGATTTTGTCATACTTTCTCATGATAAAGCTTGGTTGGAAGAATTACTGCCCAAGATTGGCGAATTTTTGGAGGAAACACTTCATCTGCAACTTCATCCTGACAAAGTGTTTATCAAAACATTTGCATCGGGGGTCGATTTCCTGGGATATGTTCTGAAGCCAAATGGGACAATAATCCGGACAACCACCAAACGTCGTATACTCATGAAAGTAAATGCTAATAATCTACCTTCATACCTCGGCGTCTGTTCTCATGCAAATAGCCACAAATTACAAACAGAACTGCACAGGATAGTTGACCAATAAAGATCACGCAAACTTGTGGCCGCTGCCTGCTGGTATTGGCCTGCAACGTGCTTGTACCCGCCGCCTACTGGCGCAGGGTACTGCGTTTGCCTACGCAAACTTGGTGCCCGGGGTGGGACTTGAACCCACACGGCCTTGCGGCCATACGATTTTGAGTCGTACGTGTATGCCATTCCACCACCCGGGCTTAACGACCTCCTTATAATACCTCATTTCTACTGCAATTCCAGAATTTTGGCTGCAAGCCATTCATCCTCGTCACCATACATCAGTATGGCTCCTGCGAGCGGATGTCTTTCGCTCAAAATTCTAGAATTTCGTTACGAAATAGGTATCATAAGGAGCTCGAATTAAACAACATATTCTATCATGTTTTGGGTGTTTTTCAATCTTTCTTTTTCTCATTGAGATGCTATGATTAGTACAATATGGCGCGCATCATCAGCATCTGCAATCAAAAAGGCGGGGTGGGAAAAACTACCACCGCGATTAATCTCGGCGCCTACCTTACTGCTCTGGGGAAGTACGTGCTTTTAGTTGATTTGGACTCCCAAGCGAACGCGACAATCGGTCTTGGCGCTCACGTCGGCGATGGTGACATGAATGTTTACCACGCGCTGGTGGATGACCAGAATCCCCAGGGATTTATAAAAAAAACTTCGCTCTTTGGCTTTGACATTCTGCCGGCAGCCCAGAGTCTGGCCGGTGCCAGCATCGAATTGGTTTCCATGGAAAACCGCGAATTTAGATTAAAGCGGGTACTGGATACCGTTCGGACAAATTACGACTATATTCTCATTGATTGTCCGCCTTCACTGGGGCTGTTGACGGTAAATGCTTTGGCGGCATCGGAGAAAGTATTAATTCCGGTTCAATGCGAATATTTTGCCCTGGAAGGATTGGGCCAATTAATGAAAACAATCGAGCTTATCCGAGGCGGACTGAATCCTGATTTGCATGTCCTGGGTGTTCTGCTTACAATGTATGATAAGCGCAACCAATTATCCCAGCAGGTCCTCAATGAAGTCATGAAAAATTTTCCGGGCCGCGTGTTTCAATCAGTTATCCCGCGCATGGTATCGGTGGCCGAGGCGCCGAGTTTTGGGAAAACACTGCTTCAATTTGATCCAGATTCTAAAGCCGCCCGCGCGTACCGCCAGCTGGCAGAAGAAATAATCCGTATCGCATGAATCCCGTACAAAGCAGCCATACTGGTTCAATAATAATATTTAATGTTTGTTACACTAATCAAGCATAGCCCTCGCACCGACGACATCAGGTGCTTTGCACTGCTTTGTACGGGATGAAAAAATTCTTTGGTCTTGGAAAGGGTCTCAATTCGCTAATTCCGGCTGACGGAGTGCATTTAAAGCCGGAGATTACCAAAGAAAATATTTTTTACGTGGAAGTTCACAAAATTCGGCCGAATCCAGACCAACCCCGCAAAGATTTTGACCAAGAAGCCCTTGTCGAATTATCCAAATCCATCCGTAAATTCGGCGTGCTTCAGCCGCTGCTTGTTTCTAAAATTGAAGAAAGTACCCAGCGGGGCTTGAATGTGTTTTATCAGTTGATCGCTGGGGAACGCCGTTTGCGGGCAGCCCAACTTGCCGGGTTGCCGCACGTGCCGGTAATTATCCGTGATGAAATACCCGATGATAAATCAAACCGCCTTGAGGTTTCACTGATCGAAAATATCCAGCGCGAAGATTTAAATCCCATGGAGGAGGCCGAAGCCTACGACCGTCTGGCTAATGAATTTGGTTTAACCCAAAAAGAAATTGCCGAGAAAGTTTCCAAGTCCCGTGAAGTTGTCGCCAATACTGTGCGCCTTCTGAAACTGCCGCAATACATAAAAGATGCTCTTCGGGAAAATAAGATCACTAATGCCCACGCCCGAGCCCTACTTTCATTTGAAAATGAGGCCAAGCAGAAAGAAGTCTATGCCCAGATTATCAAAGGCGGCTTTTCGTCCAGGGATGTCGAAGAAGCGGCGGCCAGTGCCAGATCGGAACGGGGCGTTGGCCGCAAGGATATCCGCTTTGTTTCGCTGGAAAAAAATCTTACCCAGAAACTAAATACGCCGGTGCTCATTAAAACCACTGACAAGGGCGGCCAAATTGTTATTAGATTTGCAACGCACGAGGAACTTAGCACAATCGCAAAATCAATCATTGATTGATTTTGCTTCGCAAACCCGCCTGCCGGCAGGCAGGAAACATTATTGACTAGAATAAAACCCGTGATTGCGGGTTTTATTCTGTTTCTTCCTCTTCTTCTTTTTCTTCTTTCGGTTCGGGTTCAGGATTTTGTTCTGTCTTTACTTCTCCTGCTTCTGGGGGTTGATCTTCCTTTAATATCTTTTTGGTGTTTTTACACTCCGGATAGTTGGAACAGGCAATAAATTTACCAAAACGGCCGTAGCGAATAACCATTTCGCCAGTTTCGCATTTATCGCACTTTTCGCCGGTTTTCTCCGGTTCTTTTTTCTCTTCTTTGAGGATATTTTTACATTCCGGAAAATTTGAGCAGGCAATAAATTTGCCGAAGCGGCCCCGTTTGACGACCATAGGATGGCCGCATTTATCGCATTTGATGTCGGTCTGTTCCTGGTCAGCTTCTTTCTCTTTCTTTGCTTCTTCGGTCTTTTCTTTTAGTTCTTTCTCAAAGGGCGTATAGAATTCGCGAATCGTCGGTACCCACTGGATTTTGCCATTGGCAATCTCATCCAACTCATCTTCCATCTTTGATGTGAATTTTACATCAACAATTTCGGGGAAGTGTTCCACAAGGAAATCATTCACTAGAATTCCAATCTCGGTGGGATGGAAATATCGCGACTTATCTTTTTCAACATATTTCCTGGCGACGATAGTGGAGATAATGGGGGCATATGTTGAAGGTCGGCCGATTCCTTCTTTTTCTAGGGTCTTGATGAGCGATGCTTCGTTATAACGTGCTGGCGGTTTAGTGAAGTGCTGTTCCGGTTTTAGTTCTGTCAAATCGAGTTTTTCACTAGCTTTTACGACTGGCAACTCATTCTCTTCAAATTTTGTGGGATACACTTTCAAAAAACCATCGAACTTCAACGTCGAACCATTTGCTCGAAAAGTATATTTGCTCGCCTTGATGTCGATTGCCGTCTGATCAAAGATCGCCTTGGGCATCTGAGAGGCGATGAAGCGGCGCCAGATGAGATCGTAGAGTCTAAACTGTTGCGGCGTCAAATATTGCTTGATATCCTCGGGCGATTTATCGGGGTGCGAAGGCCGGATGGCTTCATGTGCCTCCTGAGCGGATTTAGATTTTGTTTTGAATTGGCGCTGTTCGTGATATTGCGGGCCGAGTTCTTTCTCAAGATATTGTTTGGCTTTGGCCAGCGCTTCAGTTGAAAGGTTGACTGAGTCGGTTCGCATGTAGGTGATCAAGCCTACCGAGCCTTCGCTGCCCAGTTCGACGCCTTCATATAATTGCTGGGCAATCATCATTGTTTGCTTGGAAGAAAAGCGCAGTTTCTTGGCAGCATCTTGTTGGAGAGTGCTGGTGGTAAACGGTGCATGGGGATTGCGCGCCATCTCCTGTCTATCGACATTCACGACCGTGTATTCAGCGCCCTGAAGTTCCGAGGTGATCTTTTTTGATTCCCCTTCATTTTTTATGGAAAGTTTTTCAAGCGATGTGTCGCCGATTTTTACGAGCGACGCCTCAATAGTTTTTGTTTTTGGTTGCTGATCCAGGAATGCGATGAGTGTCCAGTATTCTTCTGGTTTAAATTTTTCAATTTCTCGCTCGCGTTCAACGATCAACCGAGTTGCGACTGATTGCACGCGTCCGGCGGAAAGACCGCGGTAGTAGCGTTTCCAGAGCACGGGCGAGAGTTTGTAGCCGACGAGGCGATCAAGAATACGCCGTGCCTGCTGCGCAGAAACAAGATGCTCATCAATCACACCCGGATGTGCCAATGCTTCCTCAATCGCATGCTTGGTGATTTCATGAAATACCACGCGCTGAATTTTGAGGTTGTTTTTCTTTTGAAGCTTCTCGAGGCCAAGCGCATCTACCAAATGCCACGCGATTGCTTCTCCTTCACGGTCAGGGTCAGTTGCGAGAATGACGACATCAGCTTTGGCTGCGTCTTTTTTCAGTGCAGTGACGTTCTTCTTTGCTTTCGTCGGAATAATGTACTTTGGTTTAAAGTCATGCTCGATGTCGATGCCTAGATCGGACTTGGGCAGGTCGCGGATATGGCCATATGAGGATTTGACGATAAAATCCCCGCTGAGGAAGCGGGAAATTGTCTTAGCTTTAGTTGGACTTTCGACGATGACTAATTGCATAAATGGTAAGTGCCGGGGCTTATTTGTTTAACTCGGCCGTGAATTTCGAGCATCGAGAGCGCGGCGATCACGGTCGGCGTATCACTATCTGTCTTTCTGATTATTTCGTCAAGTATTGTCGGACCATTACTCTCCAGTATAGCAAGAATCTGCTGTTCAACCGGATTGCGTGTGGACAGATTCTTTTGTTCGGTAGTAAAAAGCGTTGATTGGGCATCATATTCGCTAAGGATATCGTTCGCCGTCAGCACTGCTTTCGCGCCCTGCTGTAATAAATGATTCGTCCCGGCGGAGCGCGGCGAGAAGATGCTCCCGGGAACGGCAAAGACATCACGGTTCTGTTCCAGCGCGCATCGAGCGGTAATGAGGGCCCCGCTTTTACTATCCGCCTCAACGACCAGAACGCCCAGCGATAAGCCGCTAATTATACGGTTTCGCGCTGGAAATTGGTCTTTATAACCGGGCGTGCCGGGCGGGTACTCCGAAACGATCAAGCCACCATCTTTAAGAATGCGGTGGGCTAAAGGCAGATTGGTTGGCGGTCCAATATGGTCATCATCAGCACCCGATCCGAGCACGGCAATGGTGTTGCCGTGGGCATCAAGCGTGGCGGCATGAGCGGTAGCATCAATGCCCAGAGCCAAGCCGCTGACAATCGTAAAACCGCTATAGGCAAGTTCGCGAGCGATAGTCGTCGCTGCCTCGCGGCCATAGGGCGTTATTTTGCGCGTACCGACGATCGCCAGGCAAGTTTTTGAGAAAAGATTGATATTACCGCGGCAGTAAAGCTGTTCCGGCGGATCAGCAATCTGTGCCAGGAGCTTGGGATAACGTGCATCGGACCGTTTAATCGTCTCGATGGTATCCATTATTGACACAGTAGGCCCAATTTAGGCAAACTGCAAGCGTATGCTACAATAGCTCTGACATGTATCTCTCGGTCATTATTCCCGCTTATAACGAAGAGAAACGCATCGGCAAAACGCTGGAATCTATCAGAGCGTACCTCGCTAATCAGAACTTCGAATACGAAGTTATTGTAGTCAATAACCGATCGAAAGATCGCACCGCCGAGGTCGTCGAAAGTTTTAGAGAAAAAATTCCCAATTTGAAGCTTATTAATGAAAATCATGCCGGCAAAGGTTATGCCGTAAAAAAGGGTATGTTCGAAGCCAAAAGCGATTACCGTTTATTCATGGACGCCGACAATGCAACTACCATCGATCACGTAGAAAAAATGCTGCCGTATTTTCGGGAAGGATATGATGTTGTGATCGGTTCCTTGACTGTTCCCGGCTCAAAAATTGTCCGCGGTGAGCCGTTTTGGCGGGTAATTTTAGGCAAACTGGGTAACAAGTGGATTCAAATATTTGCGGTCTGGGGCATTAATGATACCCAGCGCGGATTTAAAGTATTCAGTACGGAAGCGGCCGAAAAAATCTTCCCCCAAGTCACGATCTTCGGCTGGGGTTTCGATATCGAAGTGTTAGCTCTAGCCAAGCGGTACGGTTATAAAATTAAAGAAGTACCTATTACCTGGAATAACGACCCGAGTTCTAAAGTTAGCATCTGGGCCTATCCGCAAGTGCTTTTACAGACACTAAAAGTGTTTTGGAATCTGCGGACCGGGATTTACGCATAATTATGGCGCTTAGCGAATTTCGACAAGATCTTGTATCGGGTGAATGGATTCTTTTTGCAACTGACAGAAAACGCCGAACCAACCAAGTTGCAGCGACAACCACTCGAAATGATCAGGAATGTCCATTTGATGATCTTGCCGGACAAGAAGTCATCTGGTCCAGCGGTGATATTAGGGTCATCAAAAATAAATTTCCGGCGGTGATTCAGGGCACTTGTTCGCCAATGGTCCAGATCGGGCCATTTCAGATCCACCCGGGAACAGGCGAACATGACGTATTTGTCTACCGAGATCATAATAAACGTTTTGATGGCTTTTCTGACGAAGAACTAATTAATGTAATCGGTGCATACAAGCGGCGTTATCTCGAAATCGCAAAAATAGGCGATTGCGCCCAGTATATCCACATATTTCACAACTCCGGACGCGATGCCGGCGCGAGTATTGATCATCCGCATAGTCAAATCATTT
>Ga0210377_10000277_pt1 | contig 48488 bp, 64 predicted proteins | sample PLM4_65_b1redo_FD_155480 | JGI IMG/M metagenome (GOLD analysis project Ga0210377, IMG submission 155480) | Groundwater sediment microbial communities from an aquifer in East River, Colorado, USA - PLM4_65_b1 redo | ecosystem: Environmental > Terrestrial > Soil > Riparian zone | place: USA: East...
CCCCCCTCAACATCTGATTTCGTACGCGCTCCCTCATAGTGAATGCATTCGTCACGATCTCTGCGTAATCAAAGAGACCGCCATCGGATGAATCAGCCGCCTCCACATCAGCCCGCAGCTGGGTTGCATGTTCCCTCAGCGCCCTCGCCACTGACGGACCATCCGTGCTCAGATCGAGCGTTCGTATCACCTTCAGGATCATCGCCTGGTTGCTCGCCATAATATCCAGTGCCGCCGCAGCTGCAAGACGGATGTCATTTGCATTCAACCCCAACAATCTCGTGATCGCTGCATCACTGAACATCGCCTGCTCGATATCGATATCCTGGATGATCATGCGGATTGCGCCAATGTCCGTGCTCTCATCCAGCGTGAACCCCACAGGCTTCCCCAGCACCGTGATCATGAACCGTTCACTCTTGATCACACCAGTGGAAATGGTGACGGTCAACTCTGCTTCATAATTGCCAGGCGTTGCGATCCCGCTCCAGTTATATTGAGCATACCCACTGCCAATAGTTCCAGCTGCAGCTGCTAGGATCTCCGCCTTCGTGTCTGCATTCCAGATCGCGCACACACACGCGCTGGGTGTTACTGGCGTGATGCCATCTGCGTCATACACAGATGTTTTGAACAACTGCGAATCATTGATGTGAATTGCATCTAACTGTGTCGTCATCGTAGGTTCCTCGTTTTCACGCCAAGTACCTGATTCAGCCTTTTTCCAGTCAATTGATCGCCTTTCTTTCCAACAACCATCGCGCCTGGATATTGTGTGATCACGTCTGCAAGCATGCCTGGATACTGCCATCCAAAATATTCATAGTAAAGTTCATACTGTTCGTCCATCTGTGGGTATTCACCGCATATGATCGGCTCATCCACTACAGGCTCTTCGATGATGACCGTCTGCCATCCGAAGAATTCTTCAACCAGGCTGTAACGTTCATCCATCTCTGGGAGTTCGGCAACTCCCAGCAGGGGATCTTCTATATCGTATGGAACTGACCAACATACAAAACCATTGAAATCATGCCCGCTCGCATCATCGTAATGCTCGTCGATCTGGGGCAGTTCCGCCAGTGCTTGGAAATCAAGGATGTCATTGGGTGTTTGCCAGATCGCAATGCCAGCGTAGTCATGCTCTTCATAATAGGTTTCATCGACCTGGGCAAATTCACCCAGGGGTTGGAAATCCTCGATGTTCTCGCTGATCTGCCAATAGGTAGATCCGCTGAAATCCTGGTTGAATGCTTCATCGTAGTATTCATCGATTTGCGGAAGCTCAGCCAGCGCTTGGAAATCTTCGATATTCTCAGGGACCTGCCAGTTCTCAAATCCATTGACTTTTTGGTTGATGGTCTCATCATATTGCTCGTCGATCTGGGGGAGTTGAGCGAGTGGCTGAAAATCTGCGACATCCTCCGGAACCTGCCATGTGACAGCTCCAGAATAATCATGTTGCTCATAATAGGTTTCATCGACCTGGGGGTACTCACCCAGGGGTTGGAAGTCCTCGATGTTCTCGCCGAATTGCCAATTTGTGAAACCACTGAAGTCATTAGCAAATGTCTCGTCATACTGCTCGTCAATTTGCGGGAACTCAGCCAGCGGCTGGAAATCCTCCACATCCTCCGGTATCTGCCAACCTTCAAGCCCATTGACTTCCCGACAGAAGATCTCATCATATTGTTCATCGATCTGGGGCAACTCCGCCAAAGCCTGGAAATCTTCCACATCCTCTGGAGCTTGCCAGACGGTGACGCCTGTATAATCGTGCTCTTCGTAGTATTTCTCATCGACCTGGGCAAACTCTGGCAGCGATTGAAAATCCTCGATGTTCTCAGGCATCTGCCAGATCGCAATACCTGCATAATCCTGTTCCCAGTCATAGGTCTCGTCGATAAATGGAAACTCAGCTTCTGCAATGGCAGGCTCGTCATCCGAGAGTGGCGCGATCTGCAATCCATCATAGAACTGCTCTTCATAGTACGTCTCGTCGATCTCGGGCATTTCCGACCAGAACTGCTCGATGATCACCATATCGGCTGGCATCTGCCAAATCACCCAGCCATGTAAATCAACTAGATACTCTTCCTGATAGCTCTCATCGATCTGTGGCTGCTCAGCTTCTGCAGGTTGATCCACCACGGCAGCCGCTTTGACCACAAAGGAGACCATCGACCCTTTGAAAAATCCCCCCCCCGCAGTATAGGTATCGGTAATTGTTACAGTTGTCGATGCTGAATTCTCGCGCCGGGCAACGACCAAACTAGCTCCGCCACTCGGAGAAGCAACATCATAGATCTTTGTCCAGCCTGCCGCCATTGTTGGGTTATTGGGAGTGTTGTCTGCGTCTACAGACGTGCAATACAACGTTACATCATCGGTGGTGGGTGTAGCTCCTAGCGTCTGCGTCTCAGAGCCATCACCAATATCAGCCGTCCCTGAAGAAACAAGTCCGGCAATCGACGTGCCGGTGTCATATCCCGTGTACGCTAATACTGCAATCCCATAGTTGTAGATATTATCGTTATTATCGTCATCAACCGTGATGGTCATTGACGATGGAGATGCACCTACCTCCGCGCGAAAAACATTCACCCGCAGTGCCCAGGATGATTCGCCTCTGGCAGAGTCTAAAAAGGTATAGGTCAATCCGCCGCCCGAAATGGTTGGTTGACCTAAATCTCCTGTTACCCCATTACCCATCATGGAAACAACGATAAGCAATATCGAGTTCGCGGGCGGCGTAAAGCTGCCCGTTGAAAATGAGCCTGTGCCATGCCCGGCGCCGCTTGCCCAATTGCCTATTTCGGTTCTGGTAAGCGCCATTCTTATTGCCTGGTTGAATTGTTAAGGTGCAGTCTCACGCCCACCCATATAGATGGGCGTGAGAGATTTTCGATCAGATCACAAACCTGCTCTTTCCACACTGGTTTAGCAAAGTTCGTAGACCACGTGGATCGATACGTTGCTGTTGCCCACAGCTGGACGAATGGACAACTGCCCCGAGTTGCGCACCACGATCTCCTGCCCGGGCTTTGCCACCCCAACGATACACACCGCCGTTGGCATTCACCGGCAACCGCAAAAGCGGGGTGCCGCTCAACGTTGGTTGAGCGCTCCAGGTCGTGTTGACCACCGTTACGCTATCCGCCAGGGAATCAGGGTCTACCGATTCAGGCGTGATCGCGCCGCCGCCGGTCGTGCCACCCGTGGAACGTTGCACGGCAATTTCATTTGCCGCGCTGGCAGTGCCCATGCCGCCCACCGAAATCTCATGGAGCTTGATCTTCCGGCTTGCCGCGGCAATAAAGGTCAGCAGATCGTTTGCTGTGTTGAGAGCCACATTGCTCCGCGTTACAGAATGCATACTCATAGTCTTTTTCTCCTTCATATCTCCCCTCTCCCATGTAGGGAGAGGGGTTAGAAATTATGATCCGCTTCCGTTGCTTCCCACGGTCATCTTGGGATCCTCGCGGGTCCCGCCAAACACGTGGCGCAGCTTGTGCTCGATCGCATCCGAATCGAAATCGCCGTTCATGGCGTCTTCACCGCCGCCGCCCACCGGCACTTGGTTCGGGGTCTTCATGAAGATCTCCGGCTCCTCGTGCCCGATTAAGAAGCCCATCTCCAACGCCGGTCGCCCATTGTCGGGATTGGCAAAAAGGAACCAGCTCGTGTTCCCGTTCGCAGTGCTCGCCACGATTGGGATATACGCGTTCTTGTTCGGGCGGAACGTGGTCTTCATCCAGTTCTGGATCGTGAGCTTCCTCGCGCTCGTGCCGCCTTTTTCGGTGGCCTCGATCGTGATCGCGTTCAGGATATTCTGAACGGTCACTTCCAGCACAGGCGGGTAGACCAGCTCAACGGTATCGATCAAGATCGGCTCACCGTTTTGATCCGTCTGTTGCGAAAGGATCTCCATGCCCGTTTGCAGTGCGGCCACGGAAAGCGCGGGATTGCTGGTGATGATGTTCTTATTGCCAGCCGTATAGAACGATGCATGCGGACCGCTCGCATCCATGAACATCTGTGTGACAAACTTCTCTTCCGATCGCCTCGCTGCTCGTCCGAGTCGTTCCGGCTGATCCTTCAGCGCATCCAGGTCGTCGTTGACCATCGTCTCCCACGCGAACTTGATCTTGCGGCCATATTTGCCCACGTTATAGGTAAAGGGGGTGTCCTCGTTGATCTCCTCGTAGGGATATTCACCCTTCTGACCGATCACCGGGCCCAACACCTGGTCAGCGCCATATACACCGAATCGTTTCACCGTGCGGAAGTCACGTACCCGCCCGCGCTTGGCATAGTTCTGCCACGTGGTTGGCCACTCACGATAGGACGCCAGGATCTGGCGGTCCAGGATGTCCCCGAATAGATACGGGAAATCACTGGTCGTCATCGCCTCTTCCAGATAATGCATCTTGCGGCGGCCCTTATAAACATCTGCCACCAGCTTTGCGGCTTCCACCAGCATCGCCTGGTAGCGCGGTCCCTTCCTGCGCGACCGTGCACCGCTTCCTTCTTTACCGAACAGCCTCTGCACACTGGCTTCCTCTGCCCGGATAGTCTCGATCAATTCAAGCATTTCCATGTTTACCTCACTACTTTTGATAATCGCCTCTTCCCCCAAATTGCGCACTTCCATTTGGGGGAAGTGCCCGCCGAAGGTCCCGATGATCTTCGGGAAAGGGCGAAGGGGGTCAGGGGATAGGGGTCTATGAAACCCGCACGCCGAGCACATACACCGTGGCTGCTGGCTGGGTGGCCCCGGCAGAGCCGGTCACACGCAGCGTTCCACCCGCCGCGATCTCGTGTTGTGCATCATCGATGGTTGCGCATCGCACCAGCGCCTTGTCTGAGCCGCTGGCAGCCATTCCATCGGTAATGGCAGTTGCGCCGTTCTTGACCGTCAGCACGGCGCTTGTCACGCCTGCACCCGTCAACACCAGCCACGCATCGATCACGCGTGTTTTGTGCGTCAGGATCACATCGGTATCCGCATTGGCTCCAGCCGCGATATTGATGCGATGCAGCACCGGGATGCCTCCGATCACGTTGGCATTCGCTACCACTGCTGCTATTAAGCCAGTTAAACTGGCAGCTGTAATTTTTGCTTCGGAGACCGCTCCAGCCGCCAGCTTTGCAGTTGTGATGGTGCCATCGCCGAGTGTGCCTGCACCTGGACTTGGCGTATGCAAAACCTTGATGGTGGTTGTCGCACCGTTGTTTACTGCGGCCATTGCAAAGCCGTAGAAATGTCCGTTCGTCGCATCATTGTTAACCGCGCTGATGCCGTCGTCGTAGAACAACGCATCACCTACCGAGATCGCCCCTGCTTCGCCTTTGACTGGAATCTCCGCAATGAACGGCCCGAAATTACACATCGTCTCGGTCACGCCCACACCGCCTTCGCCCTCATCGAGCAGGGCCAGGCCTGTCAGCGAACCAAAACGTACAGGATCGCCTGAATTGGGTGTGGCAGGATCGGTCACCACAACCGGATATTCATATCCAGGCTGATACACAATATTCTTAGCCATACTTCACCTCATGTTTCAATCAAAATTCATATGCTCCCTTTCTCCATCAATGCTCGTCCGATGGGGAAAGGGCGGGGGGATAGGGGCCTACTTGCGGCCCTTCGCCGCGATCTTTGAACCCTTCTCGCTCAAGCCCAGGTCTGCGAATGACTCGGTCAAGGACTCTTCCGCCTTCTTACCGGCTTCATCTTCCTCATCATCATTCTCGCTTTCACCCAGGTCATGAACCCGACCCTTGCCAAGCACCGTCTCCAGATACTTGACCTCGATCTTGACCGCTTCCTGGATGACCTTTGCGAAGGCTTCCTTATCGAGCGCGCCTTCCTTCATCGGTGGGTTCTTCGCCAGGTCTTTGATCAGTCTGGCTTTGGTAACATCGGGCAGGGACGTGATCGCCTTGAGAGCTTCTTCGACCATATCCTTCGCGTCACGCAAAGCCATCGCTTCGATAAGCCTGGCATTGCTGGTCGCCAGCGTTTGATTATTGGTCTCCAACGTGGCAACCTTCTCGTTCAATTCTTTCAGATCCATATCTTCCTCCGTGATAGATTCGGAATTCGCCACGCTTGCACTGAGTTGTGCCGAAGTGTTGCTAGTGGCTTTCTTCGCAGGGACCGTCCCTGTCTTTGATTTATCAGTACGGACCGTCCGTACTGCTTCAAACAAGGAAATAACCTCCCCCCCCGCACCCGGCATCGTCACGTAATCCACGCGATTGAAAGGACTCTCCAGGATCTCCTGCACGATCACGCCCTGCTTTCCCTCCGCTTCGCCCTGCATGGCTCTGCCGCGCGCGTGGATGCTCACACCAATGTGCGGAGCCAGATCATTGACTGCTGATTGATAGGCCTCGAATACTTTTGTATCCGCATACAATCCTGCCCCCTTCGGACCGTTGTCCATCCAGCGTGCATCGGTCACCAGTTCAGAAGCCAGGTCATTCAGATCACCCTCAGGACGTTCCGCCTCTTCCATCGATGTGGGATGATTCCACATCATCTTCGTTCCTTTGGGGAAGGCTTTTGCTCCATCACGCTGAAGGACTTCTTTCGGGTAAAAACCGCTCGCACCCCAGCCAGGCTGGATAATCTTAAGTTTTGCCGTGCCATCATTTCGAATGGATTTCTCATCGAGTGCAATGGCTGCCTCGCTCAAATCAACAACTGCACTCTCATTGATCGAGCTTCCCGAACCAGGCTCCGGTGCATCCTCCCATGGGCGGCGTGTGAATAACTGCGGCGCATTATCCACCATGAACTGATGGTAGCTGTCCAGGGCAACGCCAATGGCACCCGAAAGGATCTTGCGTTCGTCACGCGTCAACGTTCCACTGCCGAACATATCGTCTGCGATCTGCGTCAATGACAAATGCAATCGGCTCTCCAGCCATTCTGCCAGGTTGGATTTCTCCTGCAGGCGCACAGCTTCGAGCAGCGCATCAGACTCGACTCTCTTCAGGTCATCCACATGCTTGATGTACTTCAATGCCTCGATGATCTCCGCCTCGCTCATCGCCTCACTTAACCCTGCATCCTTGCGGTGCAAACGCAAATGTGCCTCGACGACGAGCTTGTCCTTCTGCGGGATCTCGGACTGATTCAAACGCGCCAATGCCCGGTTGACCGCCTCGATCATGGCAGGCGTATCCGTGCCAGGCGCATGGTGTGCGAACATATAGGATCGCCTGTTCGAAGGATCTTCGCTCTCGCTCACCCAGGCATGCATATATCGCAATATCTCTGCATCGTTCTTCGCTTCGAGTATTGCCTTCGAACCATCCCAACCGCCTGTCTTATTCACAGGCGTCCTATGTGGTTTGATTGCTCCCATAATTCATCTCCTTTCAAATGTCATTAGTGCTTTACTCTTGTCAGCAGATCACATCTGCAACCGGGGAACCGCAATGGTCTCTGATGTCCACTGGGAAATGGCTTATCCAGTCCGATAAAGCCAACTGCTTCATTCTCACGGCATCCTTCTGAAACTTTGGAATCGCCAACCGTCGACCAAAACTTCTCCATCACGATTCCAGCATCCTGCAAATCACGCGCCACGATCATCTGCCCTTCCAGCGATGCATTCCCGGTCTCGGTCACCGCGATCAAGTGCGCGCGGCTGTCAATATGCGCCTGTGGCTTGCCGATCTGAAATTCCTGATAACGTTCGATAATTGCTTCTGCAGTCCTCTTGTAGCTCCAGCCTTCATTTGCCGATTGGGTCATGATCGTGTTGAGATAATCGCGCGTCGTCTCATTGATCTTCGTCACCTGTTGTGCGCCATACTGATCCAGGTACTTCACTGCACGCGGGTTCTTCAGGTCGAACCTGATGTTCATGCCCACGTCTGCGATGATGTTCCCGGCACCTTGCACCAATGCGGTCTGCACAGCCGCATCGATGGGCTTCTCGAACAAAGAGTTGGTCTTCTGCGAAACGAGATGGAACACAAACATCCACTCGGAAGGCACAACAGCTTCATTCAAGGGGATCATGCGGTCATCACCAAACGGAGACTTGATCGTCAACGCTTCACCGAAGCGGTCCCTGAATTTTCCGAACGCCCTCACGAACTGCCTGCCTTGTTCCTTGAAGGCTTTACGCATGGCCAGCTCCAGCCTGCGCTCGATCTGTTCGCGCTTCTTCAACCGCCGCGAACGGTTCACCGCCTCCACAAATTCAATGATGGATGCCGATAACTGATCATTGATGACTGGCGACTGGCTATTTATGCCCATTGCCATTCTCCAGTACCAATGCCTTCTCTGCCTGTATGGCAACGATCAACTTCCTCGCCGCCTCCTTCACAATCGCCTCACTCGTGCTCCCATCTCCAAATTGCGGTGCTTTCCCGCCATTTGGGGAGGGGCTGGGGGGGGGGTCACCCTCCGGGAACAACCCCGCCATGATCTCATCCACGTCATCCTCTGCGATCGCCTTCAAGATCAGCCTCGTCGCGGTCTGTTCATCCAGCAGTGTTAATTGCTGGCCGTTCAATGTCAATGCGGTCACGATGGCCTGCACTGAAGTTTGAATATCCTTCTCAAGGACTGGCGGGAAATCTATATCCAGCATCGCGGTCAATGGATCGTTCCACACGATCTTTTCCTCGACGATGCCTTCGTCTTCTTTGCTGTCAAGTTTTCCCAGCGACTTGATCTTCGCGTCAGCGTCCGTCGTCTTCATCGCCTGTAGGATCACAAAACCGATAATGTTGCGGAAGATATCCGTCCACGTGGTCTGCCCTTCCTTCATCGCCAGTTCTGTAGGTCGGTCCATCGTCTTGGCAGTCGCGAACGTTCCCACGCTCACATCGCCGAACATCGTTTCTGGGTATCCAAATACTGCGGCAACCATCAACAACAAACGCCTGCCATCATCCGGGCTGATCGAAGCACCGCGTACCTGCATCGGTTGCAGGTCTGTCCCCTCACCCAGGAATGCCATTGCCCCCGTCACTGGCGGCGGATTGGTCTCCGCATTCGCTCCCCCGGTTGCCAGCGTGGTCGCCATCTTGGCACGCTCAGCCGCGATTGCCTTCTTGCCGCCTTTCGTGATCCGCTTCCATGCAAATCGGCTGTAGGCTCGCATCAGACTTGCCACGTCTTCCAGGAATTCCTTATAGGCGCGTGCCCAATCTATCGCCGCATACACCTGGCTCACACCGAACTTCCACCCGCTCATGCCTCCCGTCTTCACGTGATAGACGGGTGTATCCCACATCACTTCGACACTGCCGATCTTGGATGGTTTATTCTTCGGTGTGTAATGCCAATCCGGGTAATACGCGGTTCTGTGCCTGGTGTTGAATCTCCCGGTGGATTCGTTGAATTTCTTCTCCGTCCACTTCCTCACATAGTATCTCGGCGTCTTCGCATCTTCGGGGTCGCTGATAATATCGGTGATCTCCTCGAAGGGCAGCGACCGCACGTGCACGCGACCATCTGAAGGGCGCACGAAGAAACAAAAGAAAATATTGCTGATGACTTCGTAATCCACCTGCTTGAGCATCTGCGCCTGGTGGCCGGTCAACTCCACCCGGTTCTTCGGGTCGTCCCAAAACTCCTGCAGGATCTTGTTCAACTCAGGGTTTTTATATTTGACGTTCACACCCTGCGCCCAGATATACAACGCCTTCACCATCACGCCGCGCTTGATCAGCGGGTTCTTGATGAACATGATGCGCGCCAGGTCAGCGATCTTCTTCAAACCATCGCGTGTGAATTCATGCTCGCCCTCGAACATCAGGCGCATCCAGTTGGCATCCTCCAGCGCCAGTTCCAGTTCCGCCATGCGCTCGGTCAACACCTCATTCGTAAACTCGGCTTGTGACAGCGTTTCAGAGATCTGCTTGAAGTTCTCTCCAAGCAGTAAGGTTCCCAATCGCTCACGCAAACCAAAATTATTTTTCACCAATTCTCCAATTCTCTTCCCCAAAATTGCGATGTTCGTTCGCCATTTGGGGGGATGTCTGCGTACTCGCAGACAGGGGGGTCACACGGGTGATATATTCACCCGCTCCTCGTAAACTTCCACATCGTCTGCGTCCGCCTTCATCTGCTCCACGATCTGACGTAAAAGATTGTAGGCACTGCTTCCGCCATCGACGCGATCTTTGAATCTGCCCTTCGGGAACGCTGCATATTCATCCAGGAACGGATCATTCCACGCTCCTCTCACGAGTCGCACACGCCCGCCTTTTGCTTTGGTGGCAAACATCCCTGCATAATATTCCTTGCTCCCCGTCACCTGGTCGAACGTTCCCATCAAACCCTGATCGGCAAGTAAATTATTGAAAGCCTGTGCGCTATCCAGTCCCGCGCTCCCCGGGTCCTGCGGATGCCAGATCAGGAAGGGACCATCATTACGATAGTCTTCCTTGCCCAGCTCGATCATCGTTTCATCGCGCTCTGCAGATGCAAGTTGGTCAGCCGTTGAATGCTCGACGTAAAGATAATCATCCAATCCCCAGCTCATCTTGACACTTGCGGATCTCGCTCCGCCTCCAGCTGTTGCCGCTTTATCCCATGCGCGCACTCGTGCCCAAATTGCATTACCCGGTCCCTTGTCCACGATCGTGAACCAGTCCCGTTGGAACATATTCCCCTGCATCAGGTAGGGTTGCTGTTGATACAGTGCCTCGAAATCATAGAGACCTACGTCTGCCCTCGTCCCGAGCAGCCAATCCACCGGATACCATTCAGGGCATAATGCCTCGCCTGGCTGTCGTCCCAGCGGGTCAGCCAATGGCATGTAAATGCCATCCCGCATCTTCTTGCGTTGCTCCTCAACGCTCGCAGGATAACTATCCAGGGCCAGCCCGGGCAGGCATACGATTTCCCACTGGCTTGCCAGCGGGTCGCTCACCATCTTCTGCATCAAACGCCCGGCCAGGTCGTCAGGGTGCCAGCGTGTATGGAAGATCACCACTGCCGCATTCGGTCTCAAGCGTGTGCGGCTCGAGCTTTTGTACCAATCCTCCACCAGCTCGCGGCGTGAATCGCTTTCGGCCTCTTCCCGGTTCTTGAACGGATCATCCACGATGAACAAATGCGCAGGCAGGCCTGTAATACCGCCTCCCACGCCCGCAGCCTTGACTCCGCCTCGATAGGGTCTCGCCAGATCCCAATTCTCTGTCGAGCGGCTGTCACTGCTCAACTCGACAGGGATCATCTTGTTGCTTTTATCTCCGAAGATCGCCTGGTACTTCTCATCGATGATCTGGTCTCTGATGAAACGGCTGTGCCTCGTTGCCAGGCTCTCACCGTAGGAAGTCAAAATGATGTGGCTGTCCGGAATCAGTCCCAGCAACCATGCAGGAAAATTCCGGCTTGCGATCTGACTCTTGCCGTGTTGTGGTGGCATAAGGATCATCAACCGTCCGATCCCCTGCTTGCCTCCGCTCGCGATGTACAACGCCACCTGTTGCAGCTTCGAAGCCAGCAATCGGATGTGGCGCGGCGTCTCATAACGTTCATCCACATACTGGCAATACGAAAGGAAATTCCTGCGCGCACTTCCTCGCAGCTTCTTCTCGTCGTATGCCTCGTGCGGCGTCATGTTCAAGCTGGGGTCGGTGAAGCTTTGAAGCATTACTTTTCATCCTCCTCGCCCGGCGCTTCATTCCCCGCATCTTTCTGCAGTTCCTCCACGCCCTTGGCCAGCAGCTCCACAGTCTCCTCATCCACCTCATGCGCGCCGCCTCCAGCTTTCCTCTTCAGCACAGCCGCCAGTTGAGTGAGCGGAATATAATCGCCGCTCATCTCCATGAATAATTTCAGGTGGTTGAAAAATTTGTAATCCACCCCCGCCCTCTTCATGCCATCGATCAAGTTCTTGAAACTGTCTGCGCGGTAATCCCACAGCTCCGCCGATTGCAAAATGGTGATCATCGTTTCGATTGCCGGGTTCTTCTTGCGCCACGTGCTGATCGCACGGTCGCTGTTCAAATTGAGATGTTTCTTCGCCAGCTCCTCCTGAGTTTCAGGCTTGCGTCCGTCCTTCGGCATCGATGCCCATGCGATATAGCAGGCTTGCCGCCATGGCCACCCCCCTTCCATTATGGATTCGAATCGCTCGAACCATGTGGGTTGTTCTGTCTTGCCCTTTAAAAGGAATAAAGCCGAACGGCCCGCCTCCGACCGCACCTGGGCTTCCTCGGTCGAAACGCCTTCTGTCTCAACTTCAGGCAGGTCCAGACCCAGCACCAATTGTCGGTACTGATCGTTCGATAGATCCAGCGCAAAATTCGGCTTTTGAACAGGCATTTTTACTTCTTTGCGAGATCCCGTATTGCGGCTGCCAGCAACGTGATCGAACCTGAATGCATATTGATCGCATTTGTCAGCGAATCGCTTTCATGTTCCATCTCGATCACGTCCACATACTCGATTGAGCTATCCGCCTCCTCGACCCTCACCCACTCGGGCTTTTGTGGGTTCTGCGGCACAAGCCTTGCATACGGTACACCCTCGATGTTATGGATTCCATACGCATAGAGCTGTGTCCCAACTGTCACATTGCGCATCGTCCTCCCGCCTTGGCTTTCAGGTCTCGGTGTATCGCGGATCACCAAACCGCGCGGTTGTTTCACGATCAAAAGATATTTAGGTTCCATGATTACTATTTCTCCATTCTTTCCTTCACGGCTTTAAGCAAATCCTTCGTGATCCCCATGCGTTCATAACGTTCACTGGATGCCTTTTCATGATCTGCAAGTGCTTCGGCAATCGCCACGTAGGCTTCATCCTGCTTATCCGCCAGCGTCTTGATGTAGGTCGCCCACATATTGTTGATCATCAGCTCGTGGTCGCGGCGTTCCTTCTCCATTTCCTTGGCATTGACAACGCGTCGTTCCTCGCGTTCCTTCTCTGCTTTCAAAAATAGAAAAGCCATTCCGATCACGGCCACCGCGCTCGGAATTTGCCTGGCTAATTCGACCAATAACTCATTCATGATCTTTCACATCCAGCATCATCTCATCGAAAAAGAAACTCGCCACCAAAAGCCCGATCGCCACATCCTTCGCAAACCGTCCGCTCTCGATGATCTGTTGTAGCGAATCTGGAACTGTAATTGTCGGGACCATCCATCGCCCTAGATCATCCCGCAACTGACCCACAACGATGAAGATCCCGGCGCGTGATGGCGTGGGGTATCGAACAGTGATCGTCCTCGTTCGCTTTTGTGGCTCATTCACTTCAAATCCTCTTCCCCTAAATATCCCGTCAGGGTATTTGGGGGGAAAGCGGCGAAGCCGAAGGGGGTTATTTCTTCGCGCCGAACATCCACAGCTTCAATGCCTTCGTGGGCTTCAACAACAGATGCACGCCCTGGTTCACGGTAACTGCAAGGAAAACAATGTACAGCAGATCCAGAGAGCCTTTTACCGAGCAGATCAAATTCGTGATGAACAAGCCAAAGCACGTCCCGCCAAAGATCACTGCCGCGCTGAGCAGGACCAATCCTGCATTCAACTGCCGTTTCACTTCGGTCGTAAGCGCATCAAACCACTTCGCCGCGCCTGGGAAATAATCGAACACCAGCGCCAGCAAACCGGCCACCAGCACCAACAGAAAATCGGGTGTAACTGAAAACTCGTACATGAAACTCTCCTTTCAAATCATGAAGCCTTTCCCCCATTTTGCGTTCCCCAGCCAAATGGGGGAAACGGGAAAGGGGGTAGGGGGTAGGGATTAAATGCAAAAGCGCCCGCCGTGCAAATGCACGACGAGCGCTCACTTCGTCAAACTCGACCCCGCCATGTTGCTGGGTCTGCGGAGATATTCAGTTGTAGGAAAATTTTAAGACTCTTTGCCTCCCGCGTCAAGATATGGAGGCACAGTAATGCTATGCCCAATTTGTTACATTAAATGACAAACGCCTGGGTGAGGGGGGCACCCGAGCGTCTGTCATTTCTGATTATAAGATCTTCTCAATAATTGTCAACCTGCGATCTTCAATATCATTTCACCCGTTTGAACTGCTTCCAATAATATGAAATTCACCTGGCGTAAACATTCCACCTGTCGCCAGCCAACGCGTGACAACTCGCTTGCTCCCTCACCCACTCTCTGGATCTCTGAAAAACAACGCTGGAGCTTCTCTAGCTCCAGCGTGTAAACTTCTTTCGGATCTGTGATGTATGTTCTCTTTACCATGTCTTCCCCACTTCCGCATATTCGCCTGTTTTGTGCAATTGATCCTTGAGATTGGTCAATGTCTCAACGATGCTTGCCAAATCGCCCACGTGCCCCCAGTGGTGCCCACCCTGCCCGCTGGCGTTGCGGTCGTGCTTCTCTAATCCCACTTCGATCTGCTTCAACAACTTCCTGATCTCTTTCTGCTTGGTTTCATATTCCTTCAATGAATCTTGTTTCTGTTTCATGTTGATCTCCTTTGTTCGTTATGTCTACAGTAGGCCGTAGTGTTAATAGGAAGTCAAGGAGTTACATGAGGCAGCAGACCCGATAAAAGATGCCATCTTTCTATCGTCACTGCCGCGTATATTGGATCCAATTCAACCGCCCTGCACTTCCTCTGCAATTGCTCACAAACGATCAGCGTTGTTCCACTTCCCACAAACGGATCCAGCACTACATCTCCGGGCAGGGATGAATTCACCAGCGAGCGCTCGATCAATGGCAATGGCTTCATCGTTGGATGATCCTCCGATCGTTTCGGACGATCAATGAACCACACATCCGATTGTTTGCGGTCCACAACTTCCCTGATCCTGGGCGCATCGCTTTTCCATCCATACCAAAGCGGCTCGAATTGCGTGTGATAATCCTTGCGTGAAAGAACAAGCTGATCTTTCACCCACATGATCGTGCTCGACCAGTGGAATCCCTGATCACGCAGAGCTGTATCGATCGTTGGCCACTCCTGCGCACCCATCACCCAGTACACCATTGCTCCTGCCTGGCAGGAATTCCATGCACTTTTCACAGCAGTTTTGAGAAACGCAGGGAACTTGTCGCCCAGGTTGTCGTTCGCCATGCTTCGCTTTTTCCATGATGGATGATTGCTCCCGCCGTAATCTACATTCCAGGGCGAATCAGTCCAGCAGATCTGCGCCAGCTCTCCCTGCATCAATGCGGACATGACCTTCGCATCGGTGCAATCACCAACGATCAATCGATGCTTTCCCAACTCCCACACCTGCCCAACTTCCACCTTCCACTTTGCAACGAGTGATTCACCCTGATCGACAAGCTCACCCGGGTCTGTAGTTTCCTCCGGAGTGTTTTGATTCACCTCGATCAGAAGCTTCTGCAATTCCTTGTCAAGAAAACCGAGCGCATCCAGATCCAATCCTGCCGCGGCATCTTGAGCCAATATATCTACATCCCATTCCAGATCGATCTCAGCAACGCGATTATCCAGGTATGCCAGCCTGCGCGCCTCCCCATTTGAATCATCCAGATCAAGGTCTTCTCTTTGCACCACCACAAGCTCGTCACGATTAGTTGACACAACACGTACCTTCATGCCCGCCTTCCTCGCCGCGGCAAGTGTTTTATTCCCCGCGATCACATTGCCATCTTTATCCACAAGAATGGATCTCCCTGCACCCAGTTCTTTGATGGATTGCTCGAGCAGTTCCTTGCCGCGCTCGGTTCCTTTGTTTGCATTATGCTCATCGAATTTCAATTCATCCATTCGCTTCCTCCTCTCCCCCCAAATTGTCCTGAGCAGAGCGTAGCGAAGTCGAAGGATCCATTTGGGGGGATGCCAAAGGCAGGGGGGTCTTTCCTGTAAGGATGTTCCACCTCTCCAACGTCGCCGCCACATAAGCAGGACTCAACTCCATGCCAAAACAGACCCTCCCCAATACTTCACACGCCATCAACGTCGTCCCGCTCCCACAGAAAGGCTCGAAGACGATCTCCCCGCGCTTCGTGTAAAGCATCAAATGACGGATTGGCAATTCCAACGGGAACGCCGCTTCATGCCCATTTGCTGATGCGGTCCCGCGAATATCATCCCAATAGGCACGTAAAGCCCAACCTGCACCGGTCCATTCCTGTCCGCGTTGCTTTCCCTGTCTGTGATAGAAAGTCAACAGGCTCTGCACATCATCTTCGCGCACAGCGTCTTCGAAGCGCATTGCCTGGCCTTCGGCGTGTTCAAACGTTCCCAAGTATTCACAATGCTGGTCGATGATATCTGTCCGCGGTGACGTGCTCATCAATTGACCTTCCTTCAGCCAGTGCCGCACATGACGCAGATTCCACCCGCGATCTCGCAATATATTTGTCCACTGATCGATCAACAGTAACACGTGCCGCTTTGCTTTTTTATCGAATGCAGTTGTAAATCCAGTACCGGTGTTGATCACGATCCTGCTTTCATCCTTTCTCGTCACCGCATCCATCACGCCACATATCTTCTCTATAAACGCCGCGATCTCTTCCTCGCTGGTTTGCGTTTCATATGCCTTGCCAACCCAATAAGGCGGACTGGTAAATGTGAGCACTGCTTTATCTTTTTCCATCAATTGATTGATCACCGTCAAATCGGATGAATCACCGCACATCAATCGATGACTTCCCAACTGCCATATCTGACCCTGCTCCACGCCCCATTTGCGGACCAACTCCTCACTTTTATCGCGCTGATCACCTGGATCCACATACGCATCGCGCGCAGCGTCAAGCCCAGCCTGTTCCAGCATCACGCGTAGTTCCCCCTCGAGAAACCCAATCCCATCGAAGTCCAGACCTGAAGCGGCATCCTGTGCGATCTGTTCTGCATCCCACGCCAGATCCAGTTCACTGACGCGATTATCCAGGTACGCCAATCGCCGCGCCTCCCCCGTCTGATCATTCAGATCCAGATCCGTGCGTTGTACAGCGACCAGCTCATCTTTTCCGGCTTCAACGATCCTGACCTTGATCCCCGATTCCTGCGCGGCTTCGAAGGTCTTGTTTCCCGCGATGATGTTCCCCTCTTTATCAAGCAGAATGGATCTACCGCCTCCCAACTCTTTCAGCGATTGCTTCAGCAGTTCCTTGCCGCGCTTCGTGCCTTTATTGGCATTATGTTCATCAGGGTGTATTCTCCCCTCTCCATTTTCGTTCGTTGAAAATGGGGAGGGGTCGGGGGTGGGGCTATTCGTCATTCGTTACCTCGCTCTCCAGGGCTTTCACCAGGTCATCAAGCTCTTGATCTGTTTTCAATCCACCCTGCCCTCTCGCTGTCAGAGCGGCAAGGATCTTATGTGCAGGCATATAATCCCCCATCAATTCGAGTGCCAGCTTGCGATCGTTGTGGCTTTTATATTCCGGCTTGATTGCAACTGCCACAAGAGCAGTGAAGATCTCGGCTCTGTGTTTGAATAACGGGCCCGCTTGCATCATCCGCACCATCTCGTCAACTGCGGGATTCTTCTTCCTCCACGTATTGATTGCCCGATCGCTTGTCAGTCCAAGATGATTTCTCGCCAGATCATCTTGTGTTTTCGGTTCCCGGCTTCCTCGCGGTGTTGAAGCCCAGGCAATATAGGCAGCCACGCGCCACGGCCACCCGCCTTTGCACATCTCAAGATAATCGTCCAGCCAGCGCGGAGCGCCACTCTTCCCGAACATCGCTTCTAATGCCTGGCGCGCTCGTTCACTGCGCATCTGCATTTCATCACGATTCAGCGCAGCATCCTCTTCAGCTTCAGGCAAATCCAAAGCCAGCGGTAATTGATAGGAAACTTTTGGGATCGGCATTCACACCTCGTTAAATACGAACAGCCAGCATGTGGACTGCGGGCCCGCACACTGGCTGTCAAAATTATTTTAGAACGCTAGTTCTATTTTGTCAAGTCATCTATATGAATGGATTCAAATAATTCTCTTGATACCATCTTTCGCCTCGACTTTTTAGTAACTCTTTATATTCCTCAAGTTGATGATCGTGATCAGCAGGCACGCTTGGAGATCCACCATATTCTCCCAATCCATCTTTGATGCTTTTCTCTGCACAACTATCACATCGAAAATGACCGTCAGAGCATGAATGCACAAAGCAAATGGAAGGACAAAAGCAACATTTGGCTCTTGTCCGATATGAAATATGGATTTGAATAAGGTCTGTCATTTCTCACCTCGTTCATGATGGATAATCAGGATCATCAAGACTGTACGAATGGCTTTCTACAAGATGGTCATCACATCCATGCCGCCAATCTCCAAATGGCACCCATTCTCTATACATTTTATTATCAACAATCTCCATTTCATCCATTGCTACTGATGTAGCAAGTTTATCGCACTTATCGCATTTGAGACCTTTTATCATTTCTTCATCACGATCATCGATGATAATTAAGTCATCGTAAATAATTTCCGGTTTTGACAATGTGCAAAACGCAGGTGAAAACATTGCAATGCTTTCCCCATTCTTCCAGCAGTCTTTGAGAGCTACCAATTGGGCAAGCCAACGTAATTTTTTATTCATTGTGCCATCCGGCCAATACGAAAATTGAAATTTTTTCTCAGTCAGTTGTTCCAATATGCGTTTTTCATAAGGAGCGATTTCATAACCTTGTCGCATGGCGAAGTCAATGAACTCTTCTAAAGATTGTTTCATTTCTTCCTCCTCACCCTTCATCGACAATACCCATCAAGCTGAAATTATCGTAAACAACAATGGGCAAATGGCATTCAGGCGGATATGGTTTGCCTTCCTCCTTTGGCAGCCAATCTCCATTACTCGATAATCCAAATATCCCAATGAGTTCGTCATTGTCATTTGTCACTACTTTTCTGACAACAACATCAGTTTTTCTTGGATCATCAAAGTTTATTTTGACTTTGGCGATAATTTGAATTTTCATTATTTGCCTTTCTTCATCCACTTATTCACCACCCCCAACCCCTTCACCTTCAATCGCAATCCAATCCCCGCCTTCTTCCCGCGCTGTGTAAACTTATCACAGCTATCGTCATCCTTCACTCTCGTCCGAAACCTGGGCGACTGTGAATTCGAACACCATTGCCCTGCACCTGGGATCTCTGTATCCATCTGGCCAGCCTCACGCTGATATTGGCAGTTCAAACAGATCTTCTTCATATCCCTATTTTACTCCTTACGCTTTTCCTTCGTGATCCTTTGTGGTGAAACACATTACTCCGGTAAATAATTCTTCACCAGGTATTCAACCAGCTCTTCATCCGGGTGCCATTCCTTGATGCATCCGCATCCGGGCACCGAGCATTTCCACACCATGCTCAGCATCTTGCCGTCGATCGTTCCTGCCACATCGATCTCAGCCGGGATCTCCGCACTCAGATCAACCGCCTCGCGGAAGATGATCAGCCGCGTTGTGAAGTACTTCAGCGACAACCCGTTCACCTGAAAATTGACCTTGACCCGTTCCGTCACCCCAAGCACGTGATCCTTGTTCTTCGAACACCGCCACTGCTTGAAATCGCTCAGCTTCTTCCCGTCCAGGTTGTCCATAATTCTCCACTTTCTTCCCCCTAAATGCGCCAGCATTTGGGAGGATGTCGTCGTACTCGGCGACAGGGGGGCTATATCCTTCCGCCGCCAACGGCAACGCAATGTTCCAACATCCAATCCGCTTCCGTCAAAACCATCCCCTCCACAAGCTGGCAAATCTCTGCTTCCCTCGGCAGCTTTCTTACAAACACAAACCCAGGTCTCAAGTTGAACATCACAAAAAAATACGTATAAGCCTGGCTGATCGCCTCCCGCACGGACCCGCAGTCGCCCAAACTCCAAACCACCAGCCTTCGAAACTTCGTCCATCCTTCGCAATGGATATCCAGCGCGCCGCGATAGGGAATCTCCGTCCTCCAATGCCACACCCCAACCTCCTGCACAGAGCTTCCCAACCCGAATTCAGGATGCATGTCAGGCAAGCGTGCATTGCTCATCAAATGCACATGCCGCATGCAACGATCATCCACACGATCCTCGACAACAATGATGTCATTCATAATTCACTCACCTCTCTTCCCCCAAATTCGTGCTCTCCGCATTTGGGGGAAGTGGCGAAGCCGATGGGGGTTGGGTCGGGAACTCCTTCACGCCCCACAACTCCTCCGGCAGCCTCCCCTGCTGACCAGGCTTCAATGCAGAGTCCTGCTTCATGAAGAAGGGAACGCCCGCCTCTTTACATTCCTCTCGCAGGATCTCTGCCCAATGCACTTCCATTTCTCTCCGATCCTTTCCACTCTCTCCGCCGCAGATTACCCAGTGGAGCGCGCCATTCTTCAACGTCTTGAACCCGGCTCGAGCGCGTCTTCTCTCAGCCCACTCTCGATGCTCAGGGTTGTAAACCAGATCGCTCCCATAATTGACCCAATCCAGTTCAGCCTCGCATTCCTCCACGAATTCTTCAGGCTCATCGTCACGATCAAAATCTGCGTTGATTTCATCCCAGGCATATTCATCAGGCTCAATTGCCGCGCTCAAATCAATAAAGTCCAGCAATGGCTCGCATGAAAGGAATCGCGCCTTCGCAGGGACCTTCTGCAAAAGCGGGATCCGTCTGTTCGCCTCCCTCTGATTCTCAACGCTCACTCCAATCCAAACATTCTTCAGCAAAACGAACAATTGATCTCCAACTGTGAAATCATTCAAAAGCCTGATGATATTCTCCGGTCTCTTCGTCAGGATCAACCAATCAAGGTTCGGAGTTTTCTCGATCAACTCGAACAACTCCAATCTCCAATCTCTAATCTCTTCCTTCTCCTCGAACACATCCGCCAGGCTCGCGCAGAATACCCGCTGACGGGTTTGCTCCGCATTTTCATAATCATCAATTGCATTGTGACCACAACCAACACCATCAGATTCATTCCATCGTGCTCCGCATATTTTGCACTGCCACCATTTCGCCGCGTTCCACTTCAACGGCTGCTTCCAATACCCCGCGGATGTTTTCACCCTCGTCCCTTGTGGTCCCCATTCCACCTTGTGATATTGCGTATCCATCAACGTCTCGGCATAACAATGCTTGCAACCCGGAGAAACCTTCGTGCAACCCATCCACGGATTGAACGTATGATCACACCACGAAATATGACTATTCTCTGCCATCACGAACCTCCGAACTCATATGCTTGATACCCAATCACCCACACCCACCAATTCTCATGCCATGGATATCCACGTTGCTCGTTTATTAAGTCCCAGAGCGTTTTAAACAACTGCTTGGAACTTCTCCCGGCAAAAGTTTTACAGCCTTCTGCTTGAGCATCCTCTTCACTTATTTCATTCAACCGTTGAACCTGGATAGTTTCATATTGTTTGAATGTCCTTGCAGCTTCCTTAGGCATATACAGCTGACTCAATACGTCCTTCTTCCATTTCCATCGGATAGGCTCGCCGGTCAAAAGATTGAACGCAACCGTCTTATCGTCAGCGTAATGGGCAAAATCAAACGGACCCTTGAAAAGCGGCTCTCGCATATAGCGAATATCGCCACTCTTGCCATAAGGACAACAACCAATGACTGTTGCAGGCACTGGTTCTCCTTCACCCCACTCATCGATTAAGCATCCTGTTCTTGGGTGAATCCATTCAACAAACCAGCTACTATTTATTCCATCGCCCACGTCGAAAAAATCAGGCTGCGGTTTCATTATTCGGCGGGTTTGAGTTTTCTCATTAGAACGATTTCTTGATCGAAGCGCAGAAATGAACGGTGGCATTGGTTTCAACAAATCAAACATCGCTTGATCGATCATCACACTACCTCACCTTCTTCGTTTTTCTTTCCGATCTTCTCAGCCAACAAAGCCAGGTTTACATTGCTCCCAACATAACAATCTTGGCAGAGAAAAACTTCAACCCACAACTCTTTATTCTCCTCGCCGCCGATCTTCACAGCTTCAGGCTGGGAACCCATCGTTTCAGCCAACGCAAGCGATCCACAAAACATGCGCGATAAACCAAGCATCTCATTGGTTGCATCAGCATTGAAAACAGCAATGGACGTTCGCACCACATAAAATATTGGAACGATCGCACCACCGCAGTTATCGCATGGGCGTATTTCAGATAACTTCATTTCACACCTGCCTTCTCCAACTTCTTGATCTTCGCACCAAGGATCTTCGCCTTCGTCTTCTCCCCACGCCTGGTAACTCTCCTGAATGCCGCGCACAATACGTCCAAATCGTTGTAATTCCAAAGCCCGCTCTGCATATCCTGAACGGATGTATTAATCAAACTGTTTACTTGCTCTTGCAAATCTTTTGTATTCATCATGCACCTGCCTTTTCCCTTTGTGAATCTTCGTGACCCTTCGTGGTGAATAATTCATTACTCAACTCTGATGCCAGATCGCTCACCAATTCTTCCTGGAACTGCGCCACCTCCCCCACCATACCCTCATCACGGCGCGCGTACTTCAGCCAGTTATAAGCAGAGCGTTCGTCCACGCCATACGTCTCCATCACCTGCTCGACCGTCATCCGCACGATCTTCAACTTCTCCTCGTGTGGAACTTTCCGCCACGTCTTCCACTTACCGAAAGTTGCAGGCTTCTCGCTGACACTTTCAGAAACTTTCTCTGAAACTTTCACAGGCTCATCCTGCTTTACAGCAACTTGCAACTCCATCTTCTTCAACTTAAACTTTTGATCCCTGCGCTCCTTGGCGACCTGGCGTTTATAAGCGCGCTCATCGGCATCGGTGGACTTCTTCTCTGCTTCGTTCTTCGCATCGCGGATCATCTTCGCTTCCAGCCTCACCGAATGCTGGCCGCGCAAACTGATCGTCACCGCCCCTGCCACGCTCAACGTGCTCATCAACAGCTTCGAGAACCGCTCGATAAATTCAGAGTCATCCAGCAACACATTCACGGTCAAGACTACGATCAAATAAAATGCCGCCACACCAACCGCAGGATAAAACGGAGCACCAGGGTCTTCTGCATGCTTCGTCGCATTGAAATCGACGAACTGCACCACCGTTGTGATCGTCGCGAACCCCAGGAACTCCACCACCAGGGCGCCAATGATGCTCACCCATAACGGCATCGTAAGCACAAAATAAAGATTGTGAAATGCCAGATATGCAGGGATCACCGGCGCCAGCAATGGCACGTATGCCGCCACCACATCCACCAGCAACCGCTCGAACGCATGACTCAACGTCAGCGCTCCTTCCAGCAACGCTGTCACACCAGCCACAAAACCTTTCTTGTTCTTGATCTTCTTCTTAGCCATAATTTCCTTTCCTCTCCCCCCCAAATTCTGCGCTCATCCGCATTTGGGGGGATGTCGATGCGCCGAAGGCGTACAGCGACAGGGGGGTTATGCACCCGCCAAATATGGGGTTTGTGGTGGGTTTGACGCGGTTTGACTCCGCATTTCAGGGCTTGACGCGGTTTGACCGGTTTGACGGTTTGACAATAAATCCTTCAACATGGGGGTCACATAACGTGCATTGCCCTGCGTAACCTCTTTGGAAAGCCATCCACGCTTCTCATATGTCTCCACCAGAGACCGTGCCTGGCGCTCCTCCATCCCCCACCCCTTCAACAAGGGGATGCTCATCCTCCCCCCCGCTTCCTGCAGGGACCGCAACACGATCTTCCGTTCATCTTCAGGCAATGGCGATGGCGCTTCAACATTCCCAAGCCATGCCCTCTCCTGCTCAGGCGAGACGTAATACAACTGCATCTTCTGATACCTGCCATTCGCAAACAACACCGCCCGTCCAGGGTGCTTGAAACGCAGAGCCATCTTTCCCCATTTATAGGAGCTCAACGTCACGTTCCCGCTCGTATCATCCGCCACGCGCAGGCACAACCTCGTCGGGAACAACGTTGACAGCCCGCGTGAAATATCCTCGGCTCTCCAGTTATGTGCCGCCATCGTCACATGGATTCCCCACTTGCGACCCTTGCGTGCCAGGTCAGAGATTCCTTCGCGCACCAGGCGATCCGAAAGATACGTGTTCATCTCATCGCCGATCAAGTGGATGCGTGGCAGTGGATCCGCGACCCTGTTGTATTCATCCAGATCTTCAGGCGTGATCCCCTGAACAGCCGCCGCTCTGAACAAAGCCACGCGCGCCTCGATCTCAGCCTCAACTAAGTCCAGCATCGACAGCAGATCTCCCCGTGTCGTTGCCACCGGAGCCGCGCACAATGCATTCCACAAATCCGGGTTGAACGTGTGCGCCACCGGGTCCACAACGTACAACCTCGCACTTTGCAGTCGCGCGGTATGAGCCAGCAAACGCAACACCATGCTCTTCCCGCTGTCTTGTGATCCACCAATGAGCATGTTCATCATCTTCGCTGCTTGCAGTTCCACATGTCCGCGCAGACTTACACCCAATGCAAACTCATCGCGCGGTAGGGGCACGGCGGTGCCGTGCCCAGGAAACCTCACCATCTTCGGCAACCTTGGCTTACCCGTCATCGATACCGCATACCTCACACCGCTGTGATTGCTCAACACAACAGGCAGGCCATTTACAGCCGTGCTTAGTTGGTGAAGAAGATCTTCGTTCGTATACTTGCGGATCGATCCACGCAGGTTCTTCTCATCGATCACAGCCAGGATCAGGATGAAGTTACCATCGCGCAACAACTGATACTTCACCGGCGGTTGCAGTTTCAACTCGTCCGCCATCACATGGTCGATTGCTCTCGCGATCTCTTGAGCCTTATCAATAATCGTAGGCATTAGTCCTCCTCGATGATCTGATCTTCGATCTCATCCAGGATCACTCGGTTCATACTTCCATCGCCAAGCACTTCGATCTGTGGGGCGGAACGCGCAATGGACGAATTCAATAGCGGCAGCATATCCTGATCGGGCTTTCCACTGGGCAATGACCGGATCATCTGTGCCATCTGCGCCCGTTTCGTCACTTCGTCATTGCCCGCGACAAGCTCGATAGTCTTCTTTGTAGTGATCATCGCAGGTCCCGGCATACGGTCCATATCGATCACCTTCCCATCCATGATCAAGACCGGCGCAGCGCCAAACGCATCCTTCTGCACCACACGCGTCCTCGACCAGCGGATTCCCATCACCACGATCAGTGACATCGCGGCTACAAACCCCATCCACGGCAGCCACGCCCGCGTCATGTTCGTGGAGCGTTCCCGTTGCACTGCGAGTTCCACGCTTTGGGCATTCCCATAAGCCGCGGTTGCCTGAGCCGCGCCATAAGCCGCATCCATTGTCGCGGTCGTCTGCCAGGCCTGTTGTGTCTGTGTTTGGTAAACTGATTGAGCGGTTGAAGTCAAGGGATATGCTGTAGCTGTGGCAGCCACCGCCGCGGTCACGGTCGTATTCCATGCGCGGTCCGTCCCAGCTTGCTGCACAATGAATGCTTCATGCGTCGCGGTCGCCTGCATGTTTTGCGCCTGCTGTGTTGCAATGATCGATTGCTGTGTTGCTCGGTCTTCCTTCACCTGCGCTGTCGCAGTCAATTGACCATAGATCCACATCTGCGTCGCCTCAATGGCCTTTGCGGTGGCTTCAGCCTTCTGCACTTCCACTAGGAATTCGAGCGCGCCATTATCTTCCGGTGTGGGTGTCCATTCTGGATCGCTTGTAGGTGTTGCACATGCAGTCATGAAAGCAATAAGTAGCAGAATTAAGATAGTGAGGTGGATAGTTCGTTTCATAAAATCTCCTTTCGGTTCTTATCATTGCGATTCACATCTCGCAACAACAACATCGTCACCAAATCTTGAACGCTTGGCTTCTTTGGGTTCGCCTGCTTCACTTGCGGTGGTCTTCGTCTCTGCCAAAAACGCTCCCATCCGCCGTTCTTCAACTCATTGATCCGTGCCTGCTGGTAGGCAAAGATCCCGATCGCAACAAGTAGAGACACCACTACACCCGCGATCACCTTCGATAAAACGGTCATTGCCCACTCTGCGGTGGCCTGCACAACTTCAGGCTGGCGATCCAGCTGAATCTCCATCTCAGTCTTTGCCGCCGCGGCATTTGTCTGATCCCAATTGCTGTATGCAAATAACCCAAACACCAACAGCCCGGCCAGAAGGATGAAACCGATTCCAGTTTTATTCATCTTTCACACCCTTCCAAATTCGCTTCACCTCCGGCCATGCCTTGATGAATAGGATGATTGACAAACCGGTGCCGGTGAACAGCACCATGAACAGGATCTCAATAGCGATTCGCAACATATCAACCTCCAAAAACTTTCGCACCAATATACAGACCTGCCCAAAGGCAAAGCCCGCCAAATACGATGCCAATGAACAACCAGGCGATCACCCTCATCTGCCTGATAGCTGCCTCGTTCTCATCCAACTCAGCCCCTTTCGGTTTTGACCAATTCTCGTTCATGCCAAACCTCCATTTCTTGCTACCAAAACATGAGGATGACCCTCATGCTGCCTCATGTTTGCCTCATATTTTTGGGGCGGTCGCACCCCCATTCCTATACAAGGCAAATAAAATCCGTTAAATAACCGTCCCTCATGTACCCTCATAATCCTCATATTTTTGCATTTACTTGTCAGACAGCTTGCCAATTCATGAGGGTTATGAGGCAAAATGAGGCAGTTTTGCCGAAAAGCACCAGCTGCAATTTGTTTTGTAAGCCGCGATCCACCACAAAACAAATTTTTTCCGTAGAGCGCCCAGGGTGCCTCATGACCCTCATGCTGCCTCATGTTTTCCATAAGGCATTTCGTCGTGGGTCGAAGCGTCATAACTTCATCTCCTCTTGCTTCACCACTGGCTCTTCAGCCAGATCCATCTTTTCCTGAACCATATTGAATCGGAACTTGCCCGCATCGATCTTCACCGGGTCCAGCACCACCGCATTTCCGCCGCCCTTCGAGCCTGCCCGCTCCACTGGGAATCGGAAGGCATTCCGGCAAATATCACTTACCGTCTTCGCCGTTACACCCTCCCCTTCCTTCCTTTTCGCTGTGCTGTCAATCGAAAAATTCTCCGCATCCATCATCGTATTTGCGATCAATGCCAGGTCCTTTGCCAGCACATAACGCACGATTCCCATCTTCTTCAGCTTCCCTTGTTGAACATACTTCGCGAATTCCTGATCTCCATCCACTGCCACGATCGCACGGAAGATCAGCGCCTCGAACGAAGCGCTCTCCCGGTTCTGTTCCTCTTCGAAGTTGATCTCAGCCACCATATTGAGATCGTCCATCAAATCCTTGTCGCCCTGCAAATAAGCCAGCACCTTCAACGGTCGCATCACCTGGTTCATGCGTGCGCTCACACGCACGTCGGTCAACTTCACCGAAGCGTCCACTTCGATGCGTGGCATCCACGTGTTCAATCGGAAATAAAGCAGGTCGTTCGTTATCTCCAGCGCCTCAATATCCTGCTCGGGCGGGATCACTCCCGGCTCGATCGGTGGCTGATGATTCAACAGATCCCGCACATCCCGCTTGTATAGGTCGAACGATAAACACCGGCTCTCCGTCGCTGGGTCCTTGAACGCGCCGTACATCGTCAACAACGTCGGACCGAACACAAACGTCGTGGTTGGTCTGAACGTATGAGTCCCATCTGGCTTCAACACATCCATCATCGTCACAATGCGCGCCTGTTTCTTCATTGCTCTCACATTCAACAACGCTCGCAACTCGCCGCGGTCTTCCTTGCTGTTCGTTCCCAGCGAATCAACCTCGTCGATCATCAGCGTCCCTTTATAAATGTGCGCCATCCCCTTGAAGCCTGCGATGCTCGTCAGGCCCGCGGTCGTCATCATGCGGTAACAGACCTTTCCAATCAACAGCATCAACTCGCTCTTGCCAGCGCCTGGTGCGCCGCGTGCCCGTAAATAAGGCAGGTACGGGAAACAGTCATAGACCCATGTGAACAACCCATACAACGAGCTTTGAATGATGTGGATCTCCGAATCCAGCAAAAAATATCTTGTAATAAATAGTCTGATCGTGGCCAGCAGCTCGCGGATTGTTCTCTTCTTGCCAAGCTCGCTCGGTAAATTCACCGTACCAAACCGGATGTTGTCATCGATCATCGGCACCAGTCGTTTCCCGTTGATGTCCATAAAATTCGCCATGCCGATCTCTCGGGTCGATGTCAAAGTCACAGAAGTTCCATTAGGTTTCAACCAGATATGAGCATAAGCAAACTTTGACTTCCCGTTCCGCTTGTCATACAGCATCTCCAGCAAATACCCTTCTGTCCCTTCTTCATTCACCGGATACCAGCCACCGATCGTCTCTTCACGCTCCAGTGGTTCATCATCCTTCTCGGCATTCTTCAACTCATCCCCCACCAGCTTCTGAAAAGCCCGCAGGGGTGAGCCGTTGTATTCGGTGAACAGATCGTCTGGGAACAACACCTTCGCCAGCCTCAACCGCATATCATTCCGTGCATTGTTCGGCATCCTGGCGATCAATGGCAGGACGATCTCCAATGCTTTCTGGCGGTCCGCCCCCATTTGCCTTCCTGCATACCTCGCCGTGAGCAAAACGATGGGCTCTGCCTTGTCGAAAACGTTCTTCACATTATCGGTTTGCATCTTCGGCTCGATCTTCTCATCCATGTGATACTGAGCCAGATCAGCGGCATCCTTGCAGGTCTTCTCTTGCCCATCGTGCACCCACTTGAACTTCGGCCACCGTGCAACCCATAGCATGGGTCCAAAAGCAGTAGTCAGCGGGAAATCATTTTTATTACCGGTGATGATCATCTCGCCTGGTGTGTCCGCATCCGTCGCGAAGAAGATCGTTTCATACTTATCCTTCAACATCTTGATCGTCTCTTCGAGATTCTTCCATGCTGAACCGCACAATGCCATCGCCGGGATCCCCCACTGCCCCAGCGTGATTGCATCCGCCTGCCCCTCCACGATCACAATGCGGCCGCGATCCCGCAAATGCATATGGTTGAAGAACGGGACCTTCTCGCCAGCCAGCGCCGTGTATGGATTGAATGACTTCCACTCCCGATCCTCTCCCCCATCCTTTTCACGGATCACATCATGACCCGGCAGCTGCCTCCGCGATATATAAGCGATCCTCCCGTTGATCTTGTGCGCATACACCAGCCCAGGCTTGTCCATCAAGCCGTGCACAGCCTTCTCTTTGAAGCCAGCAGGGTCAAGACCGTGTTTTTGTGCCCATGCTGCCACATCACCCCTGAACCCCAATATCATCACCGCATCTGGCGAGTCATGCTTGATGCCATGCAGGTCAAACTCGCCCTTCATCCCCTTTACTTGAGCAGCAGTAGCTCGCCCGCTGAACCCCAACCGTGAAGCCCCAATCGTTTCATCGTTCCATCCACGCGAACGCGCGTATGCCAGTGCGTCCTGATCCTCTTGCAGCCACCTCACAAACAAACGCGCCGCGATCTGCAAGGCGTCTTCACGAGCTCGCACGGCCAGGCGTTGCTTCAACTCCGGTCCATCCATTTCACCCAATGGCAGATTCGCCCGGTTTGCCAGATCCTTGATCGCCTCCTTCACGTCATAACCTGGGTTCTTCTTCAGTACCCAGTCGATCACTGTCCCGCCCTCATTGCACGAACCGAAGCAATACCATGTTCCCGTATCAGGAAACACGATCAGCGCAGGCGTGTGCGAATTCGCATGGAACGGGCAGAAGCCAGTCCAGTTCTTCCCGCTTCGACGCAGCTTCACTGCCACATCCTGTTGAATGAGATCCACTATATCTACTCGTGCTTTGATGTCATCAATGATCGTCATTGTTCCCGTCCGAAAATTTCAAAATTTTTCAATGAGTCCATCCATCTTTCACGAAACTTTCCGAAACTTGCATCAAAATCATGTGGGCTTTTTCCCCATTTTTGTAAGATTGCTCTGCAGCCCAAGCCCTACCCCTCAGCGCCCCCCACCCCTTCGAGAATTCGACCCCCCCCTCCCCTGCTCAATCCATGCAACATAACCCCATATTATGTTGCATGGATTTTGACCACCACAATCCCTTTTCTGTGCGAGCCAAGCCCACGGCCCACAACGCAGGTGGAGGGGGAACTTCACGATTCTCTCTACTACTGCACCAAGAAACAAAAGGCGCATCACCACTACATCAACCATGCGTTGACCGTGCATACTGCACACTCCACTCAGCCAAACGGATACGACGCACAGTGCCATAACCAAGGACCCATGCATACGATGTATCAGCACGACCAACCTCCGCTTCGTAGATTTCTCGCTCTTTCCTCAATAATTGCAGTAGCAGAGAGACTCCCGCGCGCCAGGCTCCGATCCTGTCCTTTGGGATCGGCACATATTCCACCTTCAACTTCACAATAAAATCGGTAACCGGGCGCGCCATTCATTGCCCTACCAACCGCGCTGTGCTTTCTTCAGCTTTGCTTCAGCATCATCTAAATCGTTCTGAATATCTCTTACACGATCATGTTCTTCTTCAGCACGACGTTGTGCATCGTTAGCCTGGCGACGAAGATCTTCAGCTCTGCGCGACCATCTCTCTTCAATGGAGTACATGGTTTCATTGGCATCTTCAATTTGCGATTCAAACATGCCTCGTTCCTGATGGATCATCAGAAATGCTTTCAGGAGATGGATGGCAACAGGATCATCCTTGAATACATTGAAAAGCTCACGTTCTTCAGTGTCTCTTATTGTTTGCTCAGATGCTCGCCTGGCATCGATCTCCTCTTGACGCTTGGCTTCTTGTTCTTCATGGAATTGAACTTGTGCAATCTTTTCCTGATATTCCTGCTGTGCCAGCACAAAACTTTCTAACTCTTGCTCAGCTTCAATCAGAATGAATTCCAAATCTGATCGAAAGTAACTATTGTTGTTGAAGCCTAACTTTGGTAATTCAGGACCATATTCTCTCCAGTTCGTATAGGACTGTGCTGAACACCATTTGCATTGGTCAAGATCGAATCTGAATTTGATTGGTGCCAGTCCAGGGATATGGAATATCAAATCGAGATCGCTCATTGTTTTCGGCCTTTGACCGATGCTCTCTAACGAATCATCGTTCCAGGTTGATTCGGTCACATCATATTCATGTAACCACTCAGGAACGGCCTTCAATGATTCAGTAATTGAGGCACGAAGTAACTCTCGACCGCTTTGGATAAATGCATCACGCTCCTCGTGCTTTTCCAGCTCTTCTTGTTTCTGTTTAGCCTCCATAGCCAGTCTTTTTTGCTCAATCAAAATTGCAACATGATCTGGTAGGACCTTCAATTGATCGTTCATTTCATTACTCCTTAACTCTGATATTCGGAATTACCTCGCTGCGGACCCGCGTCCACGCACCGAATGTGATCCGATCCATGAAGCGGTCAAATGCCGCCAAAAACAACTCAGCCAAACGATCTTGCAGGTTCATTTCTTCTTCCCTCTCTTCTTTGGCTTTCCATATCCATCCGCAAACTTGACCAGTTCAGCGCGCATCGTGTCTTCACGTGCAACGACCTCATCCCATAGATCCTGATCGATCAACTCTTGAACATTGTCACGGACCAGGTCTGCCAAATCCCGCGGTTCCACTGCATCCAGTTCCCAGGATGATTCACCGAACTCGTTTGCATAGGCTTGATAACGGCTGTCTGTTTCCTTCGCGGGGTTCTCAGGCGGTTGCCAGAGCTCCACCTGATCCCAATTCAAAGCCAGCCTGTGCACGTTGACATGACCTATCAATCCGTAGGTGAATAAGCCCAGTCGCTCTGCAATGTCCCGCGTCATATCAATGCCGCTTGGATCATGATCTCCAAAATAGAAAAGATGTATCTCGTCAATACCGTCTGATTTCCAAATGCGGTGAAGGTGCTTCCCCGTTTCATACATCGCTGAGGATGAGCTGTATCCCTTGTTCGCTGTAAAGCGAATATCCAACTCCTGGCACACGGGAAGCAAAATGCCTGAGAGCGCATCCTTCTCAACCATCACTTCGACATAGTTCCGTTGACCTTCCCATTTGTATGTCCTGAACTGTCTTGAAGCATCACGCACGATCTCTGCAGGGTTATCCCAGTGGTTGAGGAAGTTGGTCTCTCGCCCTCGGTCCTCGATCATCCCCCAATCAACCAGACCAGCCAGGCGTGCATCGCTGATCAGGTTGCCAATCCGTTTATAGGACTTAACCGAATTCTCGATATGCCCACGTGCCACCAGTTGGTAGTACAACTGGCGCAAAGACAATTTATATCTCTGCACTGCATATTCGCGCAGGATATCGTTCACCGTGACAATCAACTTAAGACTGGCTCCATTGAACTTGTGATCAATGAACTTCTCTTTCATTTCTATCTCCCTTCACAAACATCCAGCACACTGGCTGTGACCGAACCCTCGAGCCATGCGGACCCGTCGTAATATGCCACATAGGCAAAAGGCAGATCCAGCTTCAAAAACCACACCATGGATCCTTCAGGGATTTGACTGATCACATAGCCTGTGGGTGATTCCCGCAAACCCACATCACGCACCATACACATCGGTCTCTCTATCGTCCTGACTGGTGCCAGTGCCCCTGCCAATCGACCCATCCAAAATGATGTCAATGCCAGGAACACTAAAGCGCACATTGTTGCAACGATGATTAGCGCACGAACAATAAACAAACGAATTTGAGTTTTCATCTCTATACTGCTCCATTCACCATAGCCAACTCATCGAACGTCGCACGCAGATAACCAAGAGTCGTCCGCCTGTCGCTATGCCCCATCAACGTCTGTGCAACATCCAAAGCCTTCTCAACTGGCATTCCAGATTGCAACGCGGCGCGCATGATCCCTTCGCATCGTGTGTGGCGCATATCGTGCGGCTTGACCTTCACCCCTGCATGTTCAGCCATCTGATACAATCTGCGCCGCACCTGACCCGTTGTCAAACGCTGACCATGCCAATCTGTCACCAGGGCAGACCCACTCTGGGGACGAAGCGCAAGCCATTCCATAATGGATTTCTTCAACTCGGCATTGATCGGGAATTCCTGCTCCACGTTCCCCTTCGCGATCACTCGAAAAACATCGTTGACCATGTCAAAGTCAGCCACATCCAAATTGACGATCATCTCGATGCGCAGGGCGGTATTCTTGAATAGCGACCAGATGAGATGATCCCGCATACCCAGCAAGCCGAACTTGACCGTCTGCCGCTTCAAATGGGACCCGTTCACTGCCACCGTCTCGAGCGCATGGATCTCCACCTCATCCTTCGCCTTCCGTGGCAATCTCTGTTGGCGGGCGCGTGACTGTCTCAAGGTGGGATCTACGTTCAACGCGCCCATGGCAAATCCCCACTTCACCATCGTGCGTAAATTCGCCAGGCGTCGATTGCGTGTGTTTGGGCGAGCCTTCACAGACTCTTGCCAGTTGAAATAAGCATGCACCAATTCGGGCGTGACCTGATCCATCGAAAAGGGTTGCTGTGTGTAATGCTCGAACCACGTTGCAAAATGACGCGCATCCTGCAAATAAGCGCTCAGGCTCTTCTCTGCCAACTCCCCGCCACCGCGCTTGATGTAATCGAACTTCAACCATGCGCCATAACTTTCCAGCCAATGCAGTGTTGGTGCGACCGGCAATGTGGTAAGGTCAATTTGTTGCAACATATTTCACCTTCCTGCAAAATATTAAAACAATGGTTCAGTGGCAATGGCAACAATGATGATAAAAAGGATCATCACCAGGACCGTTCCGATGGCAATAAATAATTGCCTAAGACGCAATTTGTTTTTCTCCATCACACCACCACCTTCTTGTGTATACGTGATCGATCTCGATGTGGAAGATTGGGTAATTCAGTCCAATATGTGACTCGTACAACTTCAAGACCATTTACAGTCGTCCAATTCTGATCCCTGATGTCGAATTGCACGATGTCGATATATGGAGCATCGTCAGCAAAACAAATAACTCCTAAGACTTCCTGACATTCTTCCGGCTTTCTTTGTCGAGATGGAATCCACTCTCGCGCAGGAATATAGGTAATCATCACTACACCGCCTTCTTATTGAACACTTCCAGGCAGGCTTCATACATCTTCCTTCGATGCACATCCAGGTCATCGCGTAGCAGGATGTTCTCCACCTGGCCGCGGCTCACCACCAACACGTGATCGTTCTTCGTTGTTGTAATGGCCATCTTTCCGTTATGCATCAATTGGAAGTGATACGGCAGCACCTGGCGGACCGTCTTGGTGAAATCCTTGTGATCACTCAACGTGGTTCTCATTGCCTACCTCCCGACCCAATGCACGGACTTACCATGCACTTCGCAATGCGGATCATCACCTTCATGCACAGGATCCTGGCAAGAGCATATTACTTTCTTGCTCAATGCTTCCTGCAGGTGCTTCAACACTTGTTCATAATTCCCCCAATTGCCAAAGACAGAGCACGTGCTGAATGCCTGCGCATTTGCAGGATCGATCCCCATTCGCGAATTCTGCTCTTCGCACCACTCACGTGTTTGGCGACCGTAGGTCGTTGGGTAATAACCTCGCTCACCAAACTTCACGGCAATGACCTCGCCTGTCTTGCCATCGAACGTGCTCATCAAAACATTCAGGCAAAAATCAGGTCGTTCTCGCGCCGCACTTGCAAATAACGATGATTCAAGAGACATAAGATTTTCCTTTCTTTGCTATACTGGGAAGCGAAAAGGGCACTCACAATGCCCTTTATTCGCCAGGGCGGACCTGACAGTCCGCCCTTATTTATTCAGTCTTTGCCAGTTCACAACCCTCAACGTCCACACCACACCACCCTTCCCCCACACGTGCGGACTCTTCATCCCCAGCAGCTTCAATGCCAAACGAAAACGCCGGTCACTGGTTGGATAGACACACAGCATGTCCTCCAGCAAATCAGTGTTCGGCGCTTTTCCATGCACACGCATGTTGATGATCGTTGCATGACTGCGGATATAGGTATCGCTTTCCTGCGAAAGCTTTTCGTTCAAATATTCCTGGAAGCGGCGATCATTCATCTTCAGGGCTTCCATCTCTGCGGCAATCAAATCTATAATTTCCTTGCTCATAGCTACCGTCCGTCACTTTTTGTACTTTGGTCACAAATGTGACCATGTTGCCATTATATATATTGTGACGAGTTTGTCAAGTAGTTGACCAACACAAAAAGGTTACAGATATAATGCGCCTAGTGAATGATGATCCGGTTGTTTCATTGCTGGAAAATGCTCTTATTGCATGGCGCACCAGGCAGACAAAAGCAAGGGGCAATGTTTCCCTAAATGCTTTTGCTGAAGAGATCGGTGCAAGTCGTTCGCTTGTCAGCATGTGGATGTTGGGTGATAGACAAGTGACGCTCGCCTATCGAAAAAAAATTGCAAAACCAATTGCTGATCTGGTGGGTTCTGAAGCTTATAAGGTCTTGGACGTACCTCCGCCAAATCCCCATCTGCAAAGGATCATCGAGCGTTTTCCAAATATTTCCACTGAACGACAACAGAAACTTGCCGAAGATTCAGAACGTTATGAAAATGAGAATGAACGATCTAAGAAAGCACCTGCAAAACGAAAGACTTCATCGAATAAGTAGAGCCTGGCAATATTTAAATCCTTGGCAACGTGCATCTATTCTTATCCGCGCCACGTGGTGGTCATTGCCTTCTGTGATCGAGATTGTCAGGTACATCCGACTTCGCTTCAATGCAAAGCTCACTTATTACCTTTATCCAGTTCATTGGATTTAACATGCCATACTACAACCAGGAATTCGGCATCGTGTTTGTTGTTGTTATTTTGCTCGTTGCGATATTTGCCACTCTTTTCCCTGAAAGGAAGGAATAACATGGCAACCGTTCCCACAAAAGTACAGGATAGATTAAGTGCAGGCATCAAGAGATTTCAGCCCGTGCTCACGTCCGCCAAATCTCGCGATGTGAACGAATCCGATACCGTCACCATCATAGTGGACATGCTTGCAGATATATTTGGCTTCGATAAATATTCAGAGATCACATCCGAGTATGTCATTCGCGGCACATTGGTTGATCTTGCCATCAAACTTGATGGCAAACTTCAAATGTTGGTTGAAGTCAAGGCGATTGGCTTGGGCTTGAAAGATGCTTTTATTAAACAGGCTGTTGATTACGCGTCGAATGAAGGCGTGGAATGGGTCATCTTGACCAACGGTATCACATGGCAGGTATACAAAATTTCCTTCGGTAAACCCGTAAGCCATGAGCTTGTTCTCGAGATTGATTTTACGAATCTCAGCTCCAAAAACTCTGGGCAGCTCGAAAACCTATATCTGCTGACGAAGGAAGGCATAAGCAGATCATTATTAGGTGACTACCACACGCAGCGCCAGGCATTGAGCCGTTTCTTCATTGGAGCAATTACCCTCAGTGACCCAGTCCTCGATATCATTCGTCGCGAGCTTCGCAAGATCTCCCCTGATGTGAAAATTGATAATCAACAGATCAAGGACGTTCTTATTCAGGAGATCATCAAGCGTGATGTCATGGAGGGTGAGAAGGCTGATGAAGCGCAGCGCAAAGTCAATCGTGCCACCAAACGTCCCCCCAAAAAAGTGACAAAAGAATCACCGTCCAGTAGCGATGAACCTGAAGTGGAAGAAGAACCTGAATCCACATCTCCACCTGAAACCCAAAACTGATCACTGCTTACTGATCACTTCTCCAATTCTCCTTTTTACCTTCGTGCTCCTTCGTGACCCTTTGTGGTGAAACGCACCCCTTGCCCTATCTCCCTCCTCCCTCCACCCTCTCCCCCGGCTCAATCGTAGACTCCTATCGTCGCGACAGTGGTGGCATGCGCCAGGATAAATCCACCGGCCAGCAACTCACCGAGATCCAAGCCTACTGCACACAGCATGGGCTGATCCACCGTCATCGCTTCGTCGATGAAGCCAAATCGGGCGGCTCCACAGCCGGGCGCGACGACTTCAACCGCATGCTCGCCCTCTACAATGACCCAGCCGCACGACCACGTGGTCTCCTCCTCTGGAACTACGCCCGCTTCGCCCGCGACATAGATGATGCCCAGCTCAACAAGATCATCATCCGCAAAAAATGGGGCATCCTCATTCACTCCCTCAACGACCAGATCCCCGAAGGCGACTACGGTCGTTTCATCGAATTCTTCATAGATATGTCAAATGAAGAAAAGCGCAAACAAACCTCCCTCGATGCCAGGCGCGGGCTAAAAGATCTCGTTGAAAAACATGGCTGTGTCCCTGGCACTCCCCCGCGTGGCTTCAAACGCGCACCCGTCAACCTTGGCAAACGACGCGACAACACCGACCACATCGCCCACCGTTGGGATCCGGATCCCGATTGGATACCCCGCATCAAACAAGCCTTCGCCCTCAAAGCCGCAGGCTCGAGTCTGATCCACATCCACCAAAAGACGCGTCTTTACAACTCCCTCAACTCCTACCGCACCTTCTACTTCAACAAAATATACATTGGGATACTCGAATTCGGGGACCTCACCATCGAGCATTACTGCCATCCCATCATCGACCGTCAAACATGGGATGCCGTCCAGCGAATTCTCGCGCTTCATGCGGACCGTCAAAATGTCTCCGCTAAAAATGCCCTTCATCCACGCCGCAGGGCTGGTGCCGCCAACTACCTCCTCTCAGGCATTGCCCATTGTGCCAGGTGCGATTCCCCCCTCTGGGGCATGACCTCCGGACAGCGCGATGGCTCCTACTACTTGCGCTATGCCTGCACCCGTGCCAAGCGCAACCGTGACTGCGACCTCCAGCCCATCCCTGCCAAATCGCTCGAGCGCGAAGTCATCAGCAAACTCACTGCCTTCTTCGATGATCCCGACAACCTGCAAGCACTCTTCGAAGAAGACCAGCGTGAGCTCTCGCAACTCGCCTCCCAAAACACGGTCTTGACCGGTGATCTCAAAAAGCGGCTCAAGTCCGTGCGACGCTCCATCAACAACGTCACCGAAGCCATCGCCGAACGCAAGACCAGCAAAGCCCTCCTCACCAAACTCACCTCCCTCGAAGGTGAAGAAACCGAATTACTATCCACGCTGAGCGGAGCGGAGCGTAGTCGAAGCGTCGAGACCCGTCCCTTCACCCCTGAAGAAATAATCTTCCTCTCCCATCGCCTCGTCGCCAACCTCCACAGCCATGATAATGTGACTATCCGCACAATCCTCCATGCCACTGTCAACAAACTCACCATCGACCGCACAGCCAGTCATGCCTTTGGAACCATCCACATCCACAGCCCCCGCGAACCTGAAACCTCTTCAGAAGATCCATTTCCCCCAAATATCCTTCGGAGTATTTGGGGGAACATCGACGCACTCGGCGACAAGGGGGTCGGGGGTAGTATAATTACTGCGTCCACAGCGCTCCCCCCCGTGGGGGCACCTCTCCATACACGCAGTATCTCCTTCGAATTCACAATTTCAAGGGTAACAAAAAAATCCCGCTCCTCATGAGCGGGATTTTCAACTTCTATCCTTTATACCAACCATGATTATTTCCGATCCTGGATGCCCCCGATGCGGTCCATGCAACATCCGTTGATCTGGTCACGACCAAATTAGTGGATGACACTGACGCTATTCCTGCTGCCACCACTGCACCGTTATCCTTGGGGATTGGTAATGCCCATGTTGAATTTAAGGCGCTCGGGAAGGGCAGGGTGTAACTGTGCAATGCATTATTGCTTGTGCCATCCACAGGTTCGTAGATAAAAATTAAGATCTTTCCGGAACCTCCCTCGCCCACGATTTGATATTGATATTGAGCTGAGGAAGGATTGGCACTGTAGCCTGAAATGGTGGGCGCCCATGTCAGCAAACGGGTTTCAAAGATTGGCTTGCTGACGATGATGGATGTGGCAGGCACGGACCATTGATAACTCGCAGCTGCGCTCAGCTGAACATTGACACGCCCGATACAAATCACCTCATCGGTCCCAGCGGGTGCCGCTCCGGAGTAGATGGCATACTTTGCGTTTGCCAATGTTGCGCTAAAGTCCGCGTATGTGATCGCCCAGGGAATACGGCTCACGGCCAGGAAGATCGAAGCGTCGCTTGCCCTCCAGCCAACATAGACAAAAACATCTGTATCTTTTGCAGCCAGTTCTGCACTGCCCAGTAAACAATAATTCGAACCATCGAGTGCAGTGATGCTCAACGCCGCGGTAAGGTTTCGTGATGATGTACCGATCCGGAATGAGATCGGGTTCGTAGAGCTGGCATCGTTTCCGTTCTTGTCCTTGATCGCCACCGTCAAATCGTTGGTAACCACAGATCTCAAGATTTGATAATTCAACCCAGCACCCTCCTGTGCATAAATCTGGTTCAGCAAATAATCCCACTTAACTCCAAGCGACTGGACTGAATCTGCCACAATGATCGTGCCATTTGCCCCCACGTTCAACACACCCATCGTATCCACACCGGACCCAACCGCCATTTGACCCTTCGCGCTGAACACGTCCGGCACAGATGCCGCCATGTTGTCACGCCAATACGTGTTGATGAAAATTTCGTCGATCCAGTCGCCCGCCGCGACTGAAGGCACAGGGGTATAAGCCATATTAAACTCCGTTCATCGAATTCATTTCAATCAAGCTTTCCACGCTCTGACCCGGATACCAATTTCGGGTTAAGACCGTATATTTTGGTTTCGCCAGCAACGCCGCTTCAACCACGTTCTTCGCCGATGGATTCTCGATCACAGGGCGTTTCAACAAAGCGTCCTCGATCATCTTTCTATCTGCAGGGAAGATCACAGATCGTGCCAGCCCGCTGTTTCCATTTCCGCATCGAGCGCAGAACATCACTGGCTCATCCTCATTGACATAATTATGTTGACCGCACTCGCACCGTGCCAGCCATCGCCCGAAATCCACGAAAGCCATCACCGGTGCTCCGCCCACGTGCTCCCCATCCCACCGCACCTGGAAATATCCGCGTTGAATCGACTTCTCCATCAGAGCCAATATCAACTCCGCGACAGTCGAATGTCCGTCTCGCCTTGCAACATCTCTTGCTGTGATCAACCTGTTCATCAAATTCCTTTGTGCTCCTTCGTGCTCTTAGTGGTGAAATGTATTGCCCTAAAACGGAACCTTGAATGGGATCCTGGCTGGCAGGATCCAGTAATTATCAAGTGACTCGACAGGTTCCAAATAAAATGTCGATCTCGTCACCAACCCTGCCATGTCCACCCACTGGTGTTCAAGATAATAAATACGATAAGTTCCGGTGATTCCCTTGCTTGTAATGGCTACATCCACCTGTTTCCCCAGGTCCATCGCAAATTGCTTGTCCGGGTTATCCACCAGTTGGAACGAAATGTACTTCTTGGGGTAGGCCAGCGTGTTCTTCAGGTTTCGTGCGATCGCCCTCGCCGCATTCACGTTTTGGATCCACTCGTAATTAATATCGAGCGACCTTATCTGATACTTGCCCTGGCTCACGCTGTCGTTGAACTCGCTGGTCTGGCTGTTCGTCGTCAAGGCATCACCGCGTAACTTGTTGGTGATCAAATAACCGGCTGTGCTGCCGGTGTTCTCCGCGGTCAGTTTCGAAGCGGTCGAAAATGGAGTGGCTGTCACGCTGAAATCCGCCGTAATATCCACGCCGCTTCCATCCGATTCAGTGTTGGCAACATAATCCTCACCCGCCACCGGCTGGATGATGTTCGTGCCGAACACACTCTCCCCGTTATAGGTGTAACTGGCAAAAATATCGTCTCGCACTTCCCCTGGTGTCAATCGCACAATATCGATGGATCTCCATAACTCAACTACTGGCTGGATCTCCTTTTCCCTCGCAGTCACGCGGATCGCATTACGCACCACTTCCCATGGCTCGAGCACCTTCACCGATCCCAGGTACACATCGTTATCCGTGATTGTGAACAGGCTTGGTTGCACATGATGCCTGTTGCGGAAGGTGATCATCCCGTCCCCGGCGACCCACAACTTCCCCATCTCCGAAAACGCCAGGTCATACAGCGCGGTCGCCGCGCTTTTATCCACTGCATACCAATACTGGTGTAAGTCCACACCTCCGCTCAGGTCCCGTCCCCACAAGGTTGGCCATCCGATTGCATCCAACAACAAATCCATGGCATCGTCGCCATACAGGTCTTCCTGCAATTCGATGTTCACGCGGTTTGTCTGGTCTCGTAGCGTGCTCCATCCATCCTCGCCGTTCAATTGCATCCGCCTTGTTCCCCTCCCCTCCGTGATGACTGGCTCGTTGATCTTTCCTGTGATCAGGTCGAATGTTGCTCCGCTCGGAGCATCCACCTGCAATCTGAAATATTTACCCGCTCCGATATCGGCGTTGATGTTGGTGTCATACCAGTCGTTCAAGTCCACTAGCGACGTGATCATTGTCCCGCTTTCATCTTCCTCGAACCCATCCCCGTTCGGCTTGATCACATATCGCTTCCCGCGTTTGATGCGCAGGCTCGTCATCATGGAACCGTTGTTTAAACTATCGTAGGCTCCATCCATGTTCCAATCGATATCCAGCTTGAAGAGCGATGCCATTATCCCTGCTTTGCCCGCTTGCGGATCTCGTCCTGGATCATCGGAGCCAGCACAAAGCGCGCTTCATTCTCATCTGCAGTGCTGATCAGCGGATGATAATCCAGCACCACTGTGACAGGTTGCCCCCCCCCGCCTCTCACGGACCCTAAACCTGATACAGCTCCAACAGGCTCCGGCACCAGTCCCGGCCCCATGCTCGGCAAGAGCATCTTGCGCACGCCCTCTTCCCAACCCGCCGCCGTGCCAGCTGCCATTTCCCAACCCACCTGATACTTCATCACCTTTGACTCGCTGTGGATGCTGAAGAATCCCTTGATCGTATCCATGACGCCCTGCGAAACTTTACGGATCGCCGCATCGAGCTTCACCGCTGCCCAGAACAGACCATTGATGATCCCTTCGATGATATTTCTCCCTACTTGAGCCCAATCGATATTCTTGAACTTCTCGATGATCTTCTTGATTACATTATCGAAGACCAGCTTGATATTTTCCCAGGCGTTCTTCAGGAGCGTTTCCAACAATCTCATGGCGATGTCCCATATCTTTCTCATCTCCACCCCGAACATATACCAATTGCCGTTCTCGGCGTTTCGCCACGCCTGTTTGATGTGCCGCCAGATCGCCAGCGCACTTTCAATGATGGTTTGGATCGAATCCATGGCGTTTTGCCACATCTGCGAGAGCCATCCCAGTTTGCCTGAAGTCAGATCCTGGATGAATTGCATCCCACTCGCGATGATCCCCTTGATGAAGTCGATCACCACTTGCGTCTTGTCGCGGATGCCTCCCCAGTTGTTTGTCCACGCCAGGTACAACAGATACAATGCGCCTGCGATCAACGCGATCACAGCCACTACGATCAGCATCGGCGTGGTAATGGCTCCGATCACTCCAATGATCGCGCCTATGCCTGTGATCAATCCGCCGATGATCATGATCAACGGACCCATCGCCGCAACGACTCCCAGGATGACTAAGATCCATTTCTGCTGTTCGGGTGTCAATGCCTGAAACCACGTAATAGCCTGGCTGATCCAGCCCAGCAACTGTATAGCATATGGCAATAGTTGTTGACCCAATGCCGCGGCTGCATCCTGGAACTGCGCTGTGACAATACGTTGTTGGTTTGCCGCTCCATCTGCAGTCCTGACAAAATCTCCCTGGGCTGCGGCGCTCTTTTCCACCATCAAAGCATAGATCGCCTGGTATCGTGCCGCCTCAGAAAGTAAACCTCCCTCTTCCATCAAGCCCATTTGCATGGCTTTTTGTTCCAACGTGGCTTGATTGATCACAATGCCCATGCGTCGCAGGGGCTCGTATTGTCCTGCCACCGCGCTCTGGATCGCTGCAAGTGCATCTGCTGGATTCAGGTTAAAAAAGCTTGCCCAATCCGAACTCAACTGCACCAGCGACTTTGACCATCTCAGGTTTTCATCCTGGTTCAATCCTGCCGCCTGACCCATTGCCCCGAACATGCCGATCGCATCGAGTGCCTTCTGTTGTGACATGCCCAGCGACGTGGCTGAAGTTAGGCTCCACTCCATTACATCTTTTGCCATCGAGCCAAACACCACATTGACCTTGTTCTTCGTCTCCTCCAGATCGCTGGCAAACTTCACTGCCGCCACGCCTGCCCCAATGATTGGCAGCGTCACATACGTCGTCATTCCCTTTCCAAAGTCCGTGATCTTTCCACCCACGTCCTTCAGATTCTTGGAGACGTTTTGAGACCAGGTCTGGGATTTCCTCTCAGCCTGATCCATCGTAGCCAAATATCCAGCCGCATCCGCGATCAATTTAACAGCCAGCGTCGCAATCGTTGTCATTCAATACCTTCTCCACCTAAATTCCCGTTGCTCTTCGTGGGCATTTGGGGGGATGTCCCGGTACTCCGGGACAGGGGGGTCACCAACCCTCCAAATGCGGTCCGGACCTTATTCCACAATCGTTCATGCTCCGGGATCTCTTCCTGCGCCTCGTGTTCATCCAATGCCTTCTCGAAGTCGAAGAGTTCCATAAATTCGCCTGGCGTTTTTACCGGGTCGCTTTCCTTCGTCCTCGTCATAACATTGGTGATCACCGCCATCAGGCTTGCAGCACGGTAATCAGCGCGCCACTCATCGAAGGGTTCGAGTTGAGCATAAGCCAGCCACTCAATAAACTGCGGTGTGCTCATGCTTTCCAGCATTGCATCTACATCAAGGATCCCCAGTGCTTTGGCTAGTCGATACGCACTGCGTCGCCAGGGATCCCATCTGAGTTTTTTACAGCACCTGCCACGGCGTCTTCGTTCATGCCGCTCAAACGCTGAGCTGCATCAGCCAGGCGTTTGAGAACTTTGGCGCTCTTTTTACCTAACCATTCTTTATCATCCACAGTAAAGAGTGGTTCAAAGTTCTCATTGCATGCAGTCAGAATAACCAGCTCTTCCATGAATCCATCCAGGCGTACAGAACGAACATTGCCTTTTGGATCCAACTGCACAAGTTTCTTACTGAACCTGGATGCTTCTTTAGCGTTTACTCCAACCATGCGGACAACTGCGCCTTTTTCCCATTCGTCAACAGGCACATCTTCCCATTGCAAATCCTGAACTGATTGAATAGTCTCACGCTTGATAAAATTTGTCATATTGATTCTCCAATCTTCAATTACTGATCACTGATCACTGGCTTAGATCTCCGTCACCGGCCCCGTGATCTTCAACTTAACATCCGCAGCCAGTTTGCCCTTCACGGGTGCCTTTGGCTTTACGCCGGTCACAAGCGCCGCGAACGTAAACCCATTTCCACCCGGGTCCGGATAGACGAGTTGGAAGTTTCGCTTTGTGCGGTTCTTTAAATCCGCCTGCAAACCTGTGACTCCGTCATGGGTGGCATTGCTCGGCAGGAAGTTGAGCGGGAATGAGACCTCACCGCCGCTCAGGATCGTTCCAACGAATTCATCCCATCCGCCCGTACTGCCGTGATGCGTCACCTCTTCAGTGGCCAGGCTCATATCCGGACCGTCGATGTCACCAACCTCGGCGATGGTTGCAAACGTCTCGGTGGGCGTTCCGCCATCGCCCTTCTTCAAAAATGTCCCGAAGGACGAAAGTGCATCTGTCATGGTTTATCTCCTTTTAGATTTCACCTCTTCCCCCAAATCGTGCACTTCTATTTGGGGGAAGTGCCCGAAGGGCGAAGGGGGTGAGGGTTTATCCCAACTGCAACACGCAGAAAAAGATATCCGCGCTCTCCCCTTCGATGTATACGTACCCGTCGCTCTGTCTCCAGCCCATTTGTTCCTTGAAATAGAACGCCGCGATCTCGCCAACTCCCAGGGAATATGCCACGATATCGCCGGTGCGATTCCTGTCGTCAGCCTTCGACGTGATCGTGAACGTCCTGGCTAGAGTGGCATGCTTGTTCCACACCAGCAATAGATCCTTGCCGCTCGGAACGAACTGCTCCTTGATCGGGTCTCCGGCCACGTCCGCCGCGGTGAACGTCAAGTCCAGTGAATTCGCGGTGGGTTGTAGGACTGGGTACGGTCCCACAGGTATGATTTTTGCTAAAGTGTTTCTTGCCATGATCTACTCCTTGATTGTGAAAGTCTTGTGCTCATTGCCCTGCTCATCGGTGGTGCTCTCCACCTCCTTGAGCTCGACTTCGAACACGCCATCCGAATCGCCATCGCTGGCGATTTGATCGGTTACTTCATTGCCGCGTTTGTCTGCCACCAATATGGATGATGGACTTTTGAGTTTGCTCAATTGATGCGTCTCGATATGTTGGAAGATCGCATCTTCATCCAGCGTATCGAACTTGCAAAGCAAACACTTGTATAGCGGCAATCCGCTCCACAGCCCAACCGTATACGGCGTTGCAGTCGCTGTGATCTTGGGTTCTTCCAGGCTGATCATTGTTGACTGATCACTGATCACTGTCTTTTTCTTCTTTACCATCATGCCTCCTTGTACCAGATCTCTATATCGACACTGACCCAGTGCCTGTTCGTCTCAGGGTCAAAGTTGTCGTGTGCATTTTCCAGAAAGCCCGCATAACAGGTTGCGGTCCCCATCGCGCCTTTATAGCCATCCAGCGCGTTGATCATCTGGCTTGCCAGTTTTCTCGCACCCAGGTATCCATCATGATCATCCACATCCTCGTCGAAGCAATCCAGTTGAAAGCGCGGATGCCTCAAACTACTGCGGCCACTGTGTGTATGCTCAGGCGGATCGCTCACCTGAAAATACTTGATGGCCGGGTATGTCGCTCCTTGCGGCACTTGATTCGGATAGATCCTGCTCGCCGCATCCGTTCCCTGGTCGCTCAAAAAAGAGAAAAGATCCTCGACAAATAATGTCATCCTGCCGCCTTCATCACCACTGATTTGAATGCCCTGCCCATGTCGTCGATCGCATCCTGCTTGTGTTCATCGTAGGCTGGTCGCATATACGGATGTGCAGGGATCACCACGCTCTTTTTCAAAACGTATTGCACCTTGCCGCCAGCATCGACCATGACCAGATTTCCCGCGCCGGTTTTCCTCACGCGCAGATCTCCATATTTCCTCGGGCTTCCTGTGTAATTGCCAACAGGGATGGCGAGATATTTTGTAGCCTTCGCCCTGATCGTTCCTCCAAATTCATGGATGGCTGCGTACACCAGGTTGGTTCCGATATCCACTGCCGCGCGTGTGGAAGATCGCTCGCTGACTTCTTCATGCAATGACCTGCTGAGCGTGCGTGTCTCGATCAGTCCCTGGTCTCTGATATTCTGGCGCGCCGCATTCAAGATCACAAAGCCGCCAGCCCTCGCAACACCGACCAGTGACTCACCCTGCGCCGCCTGGCTCATCGCACGAAATTTCCTGATCAACTCTTCCTTGCCGACCACAATCTCTTCAGCCATAATTCTCCTGGTGGCCTCTTCCCCCAAATTCGGTGCTCTCCCGCATTTGGGGGAAGAGGCTTAGCCGAAGGGGGTCGGGGGATGGGGGTCATCGCACGAACCTCGTCTCGAAATGTGTCATCACGCCTTCCGCATCATGGCTCGCCTTGCCCGGGCGCAGGATCTGATATGTGATCTCATCCACAACGGCAACCCATTCCTCCGTCACATCGTCAAATACACCAGGCACTGCGATGGCATGGGTTGTGTCCAGGTGTGTGTAATTGGTGCCGCGTCGTTCGCCGCCACTCGCTGGTGCAACTCGGCAGGGCAATGCTTCATAGCCAGCCTGCGTTTCATAGGAGACCTTCTCCTTGCCAGTTGTGCTCTGGCTTTTGACCGGCTTCTTCAATGCGCACGACTGCGGAAAGAAATCCCTTTCCAACACCTTCGTCATCTTCGGATGGATCAGTCGACTGTTCAATCTCTAATTCTCCAATTCTCTAATTACCATTTACCAACGCTCCACGTTCCACGCCTCACACATCCCCCCTCAACATCTGATTTCGTACGCGCTCCCTCATAGTGAATGCATTCGTCACGATCTCTGCGTAATCGAAGAGACCGCCATCGGATGAATCAGCCGCCTCCACATCAGCCCGCAGCTGGGTTGCGTGTTCCCTCAGCGCCCTCGCCACTGAAGGACCATCCGTGCTCAGATCGAGCGTTCGTATCACCTTCAGGATCATCGCCTGGTTGCTCGCCATAATATCCAGTGCCGCCGCGGCCGCGAGCCTCACGTCGTTGCCATTCAAACCCAATAGTCTGGTGATTGCCGCATCGCTGAACATCGCCAGCTCGATATCGATATCCTGGATGATCATGCGGATTGCGCCAATATCCGTGGTCTCATCCAGCGTGAACCCCACAGGCTTCCCCAGCACCGTGATCATGAACCGTTCACTCTTGATCACACCAGTGGAAATGGTGACGGTCAACTCTGCTTCATAATTGCCAGGCGTTGCGGTCCCAGACCAGTTATATTGAGCATAGCCCGCTCCAACCGTGCCAGCTGCAGCTGCTAGGATCTCTGCCTTCGTGTCTGCATTCCAGATCGCGCACACACACGAACCAGGCGTGACCGGCGTCACCCCATCCACGTCATAAACGGATGTCTTGAACAATTGCGAATCGCTGATATGAATTGCATCTAACTGTGTTGGCATATCAATCTCCAATTACCAATTACTAATTACCAATCTGTCTCTTCTTCAAACCAACCACCTGATCACCTTTTCTTCCAACCACTTGATCGCGCTTTTGCCCGACAACCATCGCGCCTGGATATTGCGTGATCACGTCTGCAAGCATGCCTGGATACTGCCATCCAAAATATTCATAATAAAGTTCATACCGCTCATCCATCTGTGGGTATTCACCGCATATGATCGGCTCTTCCACCACAGGTTCTTCGATGATGACCGCTTGCCATCCGAAGAATTCTTCAACCAGGCTGTAACGTTCATCCATCTCTGGGAGTTCGGCAACTCCCAGCAGGGCGTCTTCTACATCGCTCGGGGCTGACCAGCATACAAAGCCATTGAATTCATGCCCGCTCGCATCATCGTAGTGCTCGTCGATCTGAGGCAGTTCCGCCAGTGCTTGGAAATCAAGGATGTCGCTGGGTATCTGCCAGACTGCAATGCCAGCGTAGTCATGCTCTTCATAATAGGTTTCATCCACCTGGGCAAACTCGCCCAAGGATTGGAAGTCCTCGATGTTCTCGCTGATCTGCCAATACGTAGATCCGCTGAAATCCTGGTTGAATGCTTCATCGTAGTATTCATCGATTTGTGGCAGTTCTGCCAACGCCTGGAAATCTTCGACATTCTCAGGGACCTGCCAGCTCTCAAATCCATTGACTTCTTGATTGGCAACCTCGTCGTATTGTTCATCGATCTGGGGGACTTGGGCGAGTGGTTGAAAATCTGCGACATCCTCCGGAACCTGCCATGTGACAGCTCCAGAATAATCATGTTGCTCATAATAGGTTTCATCGACCTGGGGGTACTCACCCAGGGGTTGGAAGTCCTCGATGTTCTCGCCGA